>Ga0209782_1002008_pt1 | contig 11110 bp, 7 predicted proteins | sample WorMetmaBAHAMAS1_FD_187390 | JGI IMG/M metagenome (GOLD analysis project Ga0209782, IMG submission 187390) | Marine gutless worms symbiont microbial communities from Max Planck institute for Marine Microbiology, Germany - Inanidrilus... | ecosystem: Host-associated > Annelida > Digestive system >...
GGGCCCGCGTGCACTGCACGCCTTGCACGCCCTATTGTTACGCCACTGCCTGGTGAGGATGTTACGATGAAAATGCTTCCGTGGAATTTCAGCTTAAACAAGCGACTGTTGACTGCAGCTGCTAGATGTGACTGCCGCACTACGCCCATTATACCCAACAGCAAATTTAGGCCTATACGATAGCTATAGAATATATACAATGTTAATTTCCCAACAATATTTGTTTATATCATTGTGTCTGGCAACAAATGTCCTAGATGCAGCCACCACCACCAGCAGCATGACAATGCGCTGTCTGTCAGTTCACACAGCGTCCTTTCAGCGGCATGCAACTCTTCTTGCTGATTTATGGACTTTCAAGGCATTACCGAGTTTAAGAACAAATTGAAAACGTGTACGTTTAAGTTGGTTTTTGACATTCTTTTATATGTCTTTTCTTGGTCATCTAGATTAGACCTACTAGTAGGAATCGAGGGCCGGAATGGTGTGTAGCTGCTGTGTCTATTACAAAGTACAAACTGGTTGTAAGAACATACAGGGTGGGCCAATAAAAAACAATCCCCTAGAAAAAATGCTGTATTTCAGCCATGTTGTATGGATTTGAGCAAAACTTAGACTTTGTATATCCTGCTAATTTTATTGAAATAACTGATATGGTTCCTTAGATACAGCTATTTAAACTTTAAAGTTCACTTTTTCGAGTAAAGATGCAGTTGCATGTTTAATATTCACAAATAACAAATCAAATTTTTCACAGCTTTTCATCAACAGTTCAAATGTTTCAATCAAGAATATCAGATGCCTATAGCTCACTCTGTATTTAAACTGACTGTTCTCAATGTCAGTATCTACCAGCTGGAGCAACACATGATCAAACACTGTGTCAAAATGATACAGTTGCCTTATGAATAAATGTGTGAAGCAAATCATTCTGTATCGTCGACAAAACGGTCCTTCATCTCGGCATGACATTGGCCAGCTTTAGCGTGTGTCTTTGATAGGATAGTGTTCCAGCATAGCACCCACATATGATAATGCATTGGCATATCCCTATTCCCTATGGTACATTTGCAATTATTTTTAGATCAGAATTGCAGTTTAGTTACTTGTTCACTTAGAAAAATGTATTTTTAAGTTCAAATGGCTGAAATTTTTAAACCCATAGCAAATATAACAAAATTTGCTGCGTATGTAGCAAATGCTACTTTGTGAAAGCTGTAAATTTGGTGAAAAAAAATACGTTAACTGAGATAATGGATTGTTTTTATTGGTGTACCCTGGAGGTGCTAGTGGAGCACTAGCAGTATGAGTGGGAACAGAGGGCCTACTGCACCTGTGTTCTTACAACCAGTTTGTAATTGATGCATTTAGAATGCTTTATAATAATGATTATGATGATGATCCAAAGTTTTGCAGTAACTATCACTTTGGCAATTAATGCATACCGGTTTGTAAGGATTTGGAGCGGATTTGCTAAATGCCAGATGCCATCTCTGAAACACAAGTGAAAGCAGAAATTAATGTGGTCAAACATTTTCGGTTGTCAGTAATAGAAATTGGCTGATCTGTATGATACAGTGTCTCATGCTGTTAATATGAAGTTACAACTAAGTATTAACTTCAATAACTAACACTTGCTGCCTTGTTTAAATCGATTTATTTTCACTGAACTGCACTTATGAGATCATTGAAAAACAGACAAAAGAAAGTGACTAACAACTGCAGAAAACTAACTTCTCACTAACGCAACTCACCAACAGCTGTAGTACTTAACTGACAGTTATAGCAGTGAGACAAAGGATGCATACTGCCTGCAGACAAACGGCTTGTAGTGTGACATGCTATATTGCATAACACGAGGCTTATGCTACAAACATGACATCCATCTGTCTGTCCGTAACGTTGGTCGATTGTGAGCACATAGTGCTACAAAAAGTGGAAATTGGCACAGGATGGGTGAGTTTCTTCGCTACCTGCATGCCGAAGCCAAACGGGATTGCAATATCCTGTGATCCCAAACTCTACTGAGGAAGACTAGTGGCAGGGGTATACAAAAATGTGGAATTATGCACTTTGGTGGCATCCAGTGGTTCACATGTTAGATATCTCAGAATCTGCTGAGCTTCTTCATATGTAAAGGCAACATATATTGCAGAACAATTTACAGAAGATAGTTTGCCTTAATGTGAGCTGCAATGTGTGACGACTGACGATCACTTAATATACACTGTGTCTCAAAAATGACAGTGACGTTACACACTATAACTTCAATGTACATCAACTGATTTTGGCAATTTTTGGTAGAGATATTGCTGAAAGAATATGCTATTAAATGGTGATTTGTTATCTCACCTCTCCTGACTAATGTCTCTGCACTACCTTGGGAATCATGAACCCTGAAAATAGGTCTTTTTAGTCATGCTCAAAAATGACACTGCTTTGGTTTGCTATATCTTGAACACTCATCGACCAATTTTGATAATATTTTGTAAACAATAAGGTCATACTATTAAGTACAGTATGCAAATAATTATTATTTCTCGACTAACCATTTTTGTGTAACACCAGTTCGTCAACAAGATCAATGCGGGTGTTGCATATCTGCCACTGCCGGGACGACGGTCGACCAACCAGTAACCCATAGCGATTGCAACAACTTTTAGATGTTGCTGACATTTTAGCTTTTTCTGGAAAACTCTCTGACTAAATGCCTAGCATTGTAGCCTTTCAACTAAACAAATTTTAATCAGAATCTTATCTTCTTTAGTAATGGCATGTTTACTAACAAATAGTGACATTTAAAATGTGTCATTTCTGCCTTCACAATTTCGCAGCCAATTAAGGACATAATAGCAAACAGACTTGATAAATTAAATAGGCTTATGATAGCTCAAGCTCCGTAGCTATTTCTTGCCAAAAATTATTAAAATTGGCTGATGAATAGACACCTAAAGTTAATAGGTGTTAAAGACAGTTCTATCTGCCCACTTTGCAGTGAGGAAGAGGAAACAGCACTGCATTTCTTGGGTCAGTGCCCGGCCCTTGCTACTACACGGCAACGCATCCTAGGGATGCATCCTCTTACAGATGTTGAACTGGGCAAAGAAATCTAATTAGATTCGCATACTCCTCTGGGAGGTTTACTACACCTTAGGGTGCTTTGGGGACGCGCATTGAGCCTAAACGGGGCCTCAGCGCTGGACAAGGTCCGCCCTGAAGAAAAGGTGAAAGGTTGATGAATATGGAAGATATAGCAAGCAAAATCAGTGTTATTTTCGGTATACAGCATGAGTGAGAAGACCAAATTTCTGGGTTCATGTTTCCTCAGGTAGTGCAGAGACACTAGCAAGGGGAGGTGGAATAACAAATCACCATTTAATAGCGTACTCACTCAGCAACATCTCTGCAAAAAATTACCAAAATTGCGTTGAAGTTAGTGTGCTATTTCATTGTGTTTTTAGACACAGTGTATATAACTCTATAATGTCTAAAAAGTTTAACTTTTGTAAGTAGAAACAGACTAACAAGGACATGAAATCAAAAATATGCGACTGACTTCATGCTTTAAACTCATGCAGAGGATCAACTAATAACTAGAGCAACAGCCAACTGAGAACTGAAATGATTTAATTGTCAATCACAGAAATCAGAATGAGCACTGCTTACAAGCATGTAAATATGCCCAGTGACACACATCACAACATCATGGCATGGCCGATGTTTTTAGCATAATAATACATGTAAACTACATTTATGCTGTAAGTATTGTCAGAACAGCTAAATAAATAGTAAATAACAATTTAATAGTGTCAATAAATAAATTTAAAAAAACATATTCCATCATGTCCAATCATACAACTATTATCTATCACCACTGAAATGGACTTTGGAATATTAGTCACAAGAAAGCAACAACAGTCGCCTTCTGCAAATTCCTGGCGTGTTACATAATGTCACAACAGTAATACAAAGTTGGATACACAGATCCAGCAGGAGTAATACTACAGCAAATTTGTAACAGTGCAGTAGTCGGCACTTGGTGGACAAAGAAAGGCTCAAGTTCTGCAACTGAATCCACAGCTGGTGTCAGGAAATGGTGTCACACTAGCATTTGCAATCAGGCATGTCAGAAAAATGCGGCAATATTCTTCAAAACATGCGGACCAAAAAATCGCAAAATATGCGGCAAAAATAGGCGGAGACTGCATATTCGCGTAAATCTGACATGGTAGGTTTTTGGGGGGATGGGATGGCACAGCCGTTATTTAGTACATTTAAGCTTATAGCAAAGCTGGAAAGTACATGTAGGCATGTTTGTGTTACTTGAACATTGCTTGTTTAACTGTATTTCACTTCTGGAGGACGGCTAATGTATGACAGACATATAGCGAACACACGGACAGACACACAAATAGGCCTAAAATTACTACAACAAATATTTAATACCGCCAAAAATGCCAAAATATGCGATATGTGCACTTTGCTAAAATATGCAGAAAATGCGACAAAGTGTCAAATACGCGGCAATTGCATATTCGCGTTTTTCTGACATGCCTATGCAATATGTTCCCTCCAGATCAAACAGGGTTTTCTTCTGTTACTCTCCTAAATTTCAGGACTTTTCCAGGACCCTATATTATTTTCCACATATTTTTGTAATCAAACTTGAACCATTTAGAGAAAAACAGCAGCTGTTATGTTAACATGCAGCATAAAAACAATGCACACATGAACAAAGGGATAATCGTCTAAGAAAAAATATTTACTTACACAATATTTTGTTATATTTTAACTAGGCAACACCCCAAAATACTTTAAAACTTCAAATGCTAAGTAATAAATCAGGATTTTCCAGAACCTTGACATCTGAGGAAAACATTGGTGACATTGACTGAACGTAATTCAACTAAAAAAGTAACTGTAGAACTAGTGTAATGGCTGTTTATATATAATGCAGAGTGTATTTTGTTAAGTTTCATATAAGGGTGAATAAACGGATGATAATGGATGGTGATTTTAAGAAAATCAATCACAGCATCAGCCTAAAAAAACAACCATGACGTGTGTGGATAGACTACTGATGTGGTCAAACTGCAGTCTAATGATGCAAACAATACTTCAGTAATTATAACACACATACACACGAATGCACTTACTGAAAACCGAACCAACCACAAATTAGCAGGTTAGAACTCGCCTAAAGTAAAAACTATAAAACATAATGTCAATCAGGAAAAGTGTCAGCCTCTTAGCAGTTATATGCCACTGCCACTCCACTGACTCTCTTCCTTTCTATAAAATTAACAATGCTTCATTTAGCTATCTGTTGACATTATTGATGTTGACTTTGAAAGCTTATCACTGTCCTGTATCATATTGCATAAGTTACTACAGTAACTAAGATTAAAGTTTGTTAGCTAATTATTGATAATATTATTTAAGATATATACAACATTTTTGACAACATACTGACATCATGGCCTTCAACAACACCTAGACATATTAAGGCACATTTTGTGACCAATGATGGTCAACTCAGGTCTCATAATCTTGACCTCTGAACATCAATAGTATTGACGTCACAGTCACAATTAGGAACCTACATGAAATAGCATTAAACTGTTATGATCTTTCTCTGTCTTCAGTGACCAGTCTAGATGCTATTAAAAGAAAGATCGAAAAAGCACAAATGCGAACTGCAGTCTCACACTGCGACAGCCAAATAATAATGATTGAGTGTCAGGCTTGTAAAACTTGTGTGATGAGCTGGTGGTTATCTCAAGTGAGGTGCATATGATTTGCACACGGTCCAGCTGATGCTACTGCCATCACTTCATCTCTTACTTCACTTACTAAAAATCAACAATGGTTAATTTTTGGAGCAGGACTAACCAGGGCTAACCATACTGTGACATGTAAAGAGACCACAGACGATAGACAGTAATCTGTACTTTTCGAACAAGACAATGTCACAAAATATTTGTATCATATACGTGTGATTGTTATCTCAAGACTAATATCACTTGCATACATCACACACAGTGAATATATCACTTTTCAAGTTAAGCGGCTATGTAACACAATGCACAACAACACACACTGCAAAGAAACTGTGACATGTATTTCTCTCAATGCAGCAGTAATGAGCAAATTATACTTTATTCAATTTACACTGCTATTTCAACAACTGCTGCAATTCAATATCGATAAAGACAAATTAATTTGATTCAATAAAGGTTCCATTTGAAGGATTGCGAACTGACTACTGACAGAGATAATTAACTTCAAAATTACAAATCATGCAAGAACTGCTGAAGTTTCACTACTACAAATGCAATACAACACTGTCAATAACGACACCAAATCACAAAAACATACATTAAACTAATCTGTGACAGTGGCAATCGTTAGCAACGACAGTTTGGTATGTTTTGAAAATAAACTGAACAAAATAATTTCTAAAAGATTTAGAACTAGCTTTGAAAGATTTGGGATTTGCATTAATATTAAGATACAAAATTTGGCAGATTTGAACGTAAAAGCTTGATTTATCACTGTAATGCAGTCCAGCATTGTCTTCATGCTGCAAAATCAAAAGCAAGTTTATCACACCTTAACAGATATAACAGTCCACCTACAATAAATTTTAAAAACTGCAGAACAGACCACTGATGCTGCCACGGTGGTGTCACAACAGTCAGTAAATATGCAATAAATCAAAAAAATGAAACGAGAGAAAATTACAACATGATTAATATACGCTTGTACATAACACGAGAGACAAACAGCATGCAGCTGGAAGGAGTCACAGACTCGTAACAATATCGGCTTCAACAACAAACCACAACTAAACCATAACATAAACTAAATAGTAAAAACATTAGTAAAGGACGACATGCAGTAACAAAACACAACAACGAGGGCAGGCAGCACTGTGAGCTGCTGAGGACAGCTTACATGACATCTGCATCAGTGACGGTCGAGTAGAGTTTATGCCTAGTTATATAGTCTACGACGACATCTGGAACCAAGTAGCGAATACTTTCACCACGCCGCACAGCTGTTCTGCATTAGACACACAACCACCATCAAGTCAGTTCAAAACCTCAACAATGTAACAGTCACAAACATCATTTCTGCATTTTCTCTGCGACTGTGACAAACTGCCAAATACCAGTAACAATGTGGCACTTGATAGCAAATCAAACAATAGTATCTGGAATGATGCAAATAGTCCGGCCAAGTATTACCACATGTCAAATAAATAAACAGATAAATACAAACCTGATTCTTGTTGAACTGATCTCATTTGGCATCCATTCTCGCACGATCTCTATGTTATGCTGATCAACAAAACATGCACACTTCGCTGCTACATTTCAACAACAATTCAGTATCGCCAATTACTACTTTCACCACAACAGTCATAACTACTGCCATTATACTGCCATCTCTTATTATTCTTACACACTTTGTTATTGCATGAATTTGGTTATAACGCACGAATGACACCGATCCCAATTTTTCACTGAAAGCCGACTATCACCGACACTTGAACACAATCACCGGTGACAACTTCACCATCGTCGTGGTAGGGACCAGCTGCATCTGACGGCATTCGGTCGAGTTAATCTGTCCAAGAGCATTAGTGGTCGACACATTCATTATCAAAGCCTTGTGACAGTGCAGCATGCGTGCAACTGCACAAATTTATGACCGACAGACAAATTAAGAAATAACTACACACAGTTATTTTGCATTGAAAAAATGTCACAGTATAATTCCAATGACTCTACAGTTGGCCTATCAATCACAAGGACTAAACACAGTCATTTAATGAGCTGGGATGGTACTGAGGTCCAGTTTTTCCACAGCAAATTAATCTCCCGTTAATTTAATCCGGCAGATAATGATCAATTTACTCAGATGTCGTTTTTCCACCGGCAGTTCGTCAATTAAATCGTCCGTTTAGGACGATTTAATTGACGAATTGCCGGTGGAAAAACGACATCTGAGTAAATTGATCATTATCTGCCGGATTTAATGCCGGATTAAATTAACGGGAGATTAATTTGCTGTGAAAAAAGCGGACCTGAGAGATGGAGATGTGGGTGCTGCTGCTGCTAGTAATGTAACTAGATAGTGAATATAATGACCTTCAACACACTGTATATTGAACTGACACTGCACTGTATGTAGCCTACATTTCTATGTTATTTTATCCAGCTCCACAACTGCAAGGTAAATAAAATCTGGTCGATGATGATGATAAAGTGGCTGACAACAAACGAGACACACTCACAGTTAACTGGCATGTGGTAATTAAAAAGGTTTAATTGGGCCCATTCTATGGGGCCACTGCGGTCCCCTCTGTCACGCATTGTCGTTGTGGACATCGATGCGCAGGCGGCGTGCGACAGTGGCGACACCTGGTGAATGGCAATGTAAAATTAGAACAGGCGGCGTGCGGCGGCTTGCAGTGGCGAATGGGCCCAACATTTTTCAAATGTTTCTTGTTCAGTATGGCTTGGTCCACAATTCCCAACTACTGCGTAATAATGAGGTTGCAGTGTATTAGCTGATGGCGTCGTCGTCTATACCAGTCACAGTTCACAATGCATTTCTTAATATTTTATCATCTACCGTGATAGAACCTTGTTCAAACAAATGCGTATATCCATGATTGCAAATTTATAAATATACAGCTACGAAAGTACAAACAGGACTTCAGCTAGAAGCAGCACGGCAAATATCAAACCTTGTACTTGGTCAGCAAGTCAGACTCGTACATGAACCGGTCAATATCACTACCACTACGTGTGCAGACGACCATGCCAAACTTACTCACAATTGCTTCCATCTGTCACATCCACACCCTACCAAGTACTGTGTCATATAACTTGTACCATTTTTAAAAATTATCTCTTACAAGGTTCTTGATAACTGCCATCAAATTAATGCATTCAAAGCAATATCTCATTTAGCACTGACATAACTAGTACATTAAGTGCAATAAGTATGTGTCAATTTCACATGCATACTCGACATCTACCATTCACTACAGACACTGTCATACAGCACAACTAACACCTAACATGGCGCTCGCAACAGTAACGACACTTAATATAAATTTATTTTAAAAACTTTCCAGTTTACCACCAAGTGTAACAGTAACTGCAGAGTGACAGCTCTAAAACCGCAAAGATCAAAATAATTGCTAAATAATATGTAAAAAACATGTGCTGTAACATTTTATCACTGTGCAAAATTTAGCTGGAATTGCTTCAGTTGTTTTGATAATATAGAAGTTTGAATATTTTGCATGCTTGGCTTGAAATCACTCATTCACGCCATGTTTTGGGTAAAATTAGGGGAAAATGGAAACTGTCTGCATATTTATCCTAGGAAGCAATAACCCGGAAGTGACATCATACAAAGCAAACCGCGTAAAAATCGGTTCTGCATTTAATCCCAGGACTCAAGCAAAATTTAGCATCATAAAAAGGAAAGGATAGGAAAACTCAAAACCATGAAAGGGTGATAGGTGATATTTCACATACATATGCCGCAATGCCTCTAATGGGGTGATCATTTTGAATTTTGACATGTGGGAAGTTATATATTGCCCACACCAAATTTTTCGTCAATTAACTATATTCTCTACTTCAAATATACAGGGTGCGCCAATAAAAACAATCCCTGAGAAAAAATTCTGTATTTCACCAAAGGTAGCATGGATTTGAGCCAAACTTTCACAATTTGGATATGAGTGTTCACACAACATGTCCAGCAAATTTTATTGAAATAACTAATATGGTTTAACAGATATGGCAGTTTAAATTTTAAAGTTCAATTTTTCAAGTGAACATGTAGCCACGCATTGAATATATTCATCAAGTACACTCAAACTTTGCACACCTTTCCATCAACAGTTCATATGTTTTAGTGATAACTGTCAGTTGCCTATAGCTGACTCAGTATTTAAACAGAGAGTTCAGAATCTCCATTAGCTCAAGCAACACACGATTGCAGTCTGTAGTGAAATAATACAATTGCTGTAATATCAATTAACTCTTGGGGCAAATCATTCCATATAGTCAACAAATCAGTTTTTTTATCTCAGCAATGTTGGTCAGCTTGTGTATCTCTGATAGTGTCCAGCATTGCATCCCATGCCTGATAATCAACTGACTTATCAATCTAATTCATTTTCTGTTATTTTTACGTCAGAATCCAAGTTTAATTACTTGTTCACTTCGAAAAATGCACTTTTAAGTTTAACTAGATGTAATTTTTAAATAAAACTAAATATTTCTCAAAATTTTCCGCATTGGTATGAGTTCTCCTCTGTAAAATCCACAAGTTTGTTGACACAATCTGTTATAATTACAGAGATATCAACTTTTTCCTAAGAAATTGTTTTTTATTGGTGCACCCTGTAGCTCTATAGCATGGAGTAGTCAGTGTACAATTAGTAGAAGTGTAATTTTAGCAATAGTGAGCTGAGTAGTGTTGTAACACAGTGAACCTTTTGTGAGCATCCATGTTAGAAGCCTTCCTATTTATGAGTAGCTCATTGTGCATAGTTCTACATGCGTGTTTTTAACAATATCCCATGTACTAAGTAACATAATGATTTTTGCTGTTTTAGATGTGTGACCTTGCTTCTTACACAATGTTTTAAACTGCTAAGCTTTTTCACATTTATAACACAGAAATGTCCATCCACATCAGTCACGTCTAGAGACACAGTTCACTCCCAGAAAGTGAATGTGATCACTGTGTCATCGGCCTGTCACTAGTCTATCAATAGTCATAGTCACCTGCCGGTGGCATGTCCCCATAGTGCAGATGATTGTGGCTAATGACATCATGATAGGCAAATAAACAGCAATAAACAGAGGACCAACTGTCAATGGGTGACTTCACTTTTTGGATTAGTCTTTCGCTGAGTCTAAAGACTGAGCGGAAAGCTTAATCTGAATGCAAATCTTTGGACTGAGTCCAAAGCCAGATTAGTATTTAGCTGAGCGGAAACTGGTGCTAAAAATAGTTTGTTTACTTTGTTTCTGTAGTCATCTTGTTAGTAATGAATTTTAAATCAATCAAT
>Ga0209782_1002009_pt1 | contig 11109 bp, 5 predicted proteins | sample WorMetmaBAHAMAS1_FD_187390 | JGI IMG/M metagenome (GOLD analysis project Ga0209782, IMG submission 187390) | Marine gutless worms symbiont microbial communities from Max Planck institute for Marine Microbiology, Germany - Inanidrilus... | ecosystem: Host-associated > Annelida > Digestive system >...
ATTGTATTGTACAGAACAGTGAGAAAAGTAATTGCACTTAAGTTGTAGTTGTAACTGACAGGTGCTTTTGTTTTATATTTATGGGTACCAATGCCATAAACTGTGTATAGGCTTAATAGTAAATGAAGAATTTAATACATCTTTGCCTAACTTTGCTGTATTTGTTGTTGTTGTTGCAGATTTATCATTTTTTGTTGTTTTTACAGTTGGTCGTTTGTTGACAAATCAAGTACGTTTTTGCATTTGCTTGTCATTTTCTCACTAGTAGTCCTTTGTTTTGCTGTAAATTGAACTATTTTGTTATATTTTTATTTTGTGATTGCATTCTGTATCACTAAGGCAGTATATTATAATGTAATTCTGTTTAACTTGTGGTCTTTTCTGTTGTTCTTTTATGTGCATACTTATGGAACAGTAGATACATTAACTGGGCTATAACTTTTTTCTGTACATAGTTCAGCAGTGGATTTTTAACATAGTTAAATATACATAAAAATCTTCAGTATGCACTTGATTTCGTTTGTAATGCAATTTTGTTCAGCATCATCTCTAGTTCTACCAGACTAGTACGTGTACGTATAGTGAGAGCGTTAAAGTTTTTTTTAAAGTAACACACAGACAAATTGCAATACAAATTATTTTGTTTACATATGTAGCATTAGACTAAATGAACTTATATGCAAAACTACACTCTTATTTGTAGCATGGAAATCTTGTAGATCGACCGGAGTTATACTGAGCAATAATAGTGTGACAAGACATACACACAGACACACAACAGTGGCATATACCGCACTAGCATAGCATCGCACGGTAGAAATTCAGATGGCTGTACAAACTACAAAGATTTCAGCTGACATTTGTATTATTTGCACAATAACTCCAAAATATGGCTAAAATGCAGCTAACTGTTACAGTTTTGGGCTGATATTTGATTGACAGATTTAAATGTTACACGCGTATGTTTTGTGAATATAACTGATCGATTATTTTGATTTCTGCTGTTTTAGGGCTATGACTCAGCAATTGATCTTACACTTGGTTGTAAATATATTTACATATATACCATATATACCATAAATATATTTATAACTCACCTAACTTTCAAAATTATGGACAACACATAGTCCAGCTGCCTAAACCAGTATGAGGGACCAACAAATTAAAATGTGTGTGCAGAGTTTACTGGTGAACAGAGTTTACTTGAATCAACGTAAGAAATAAATATTTATTAGCAAATATCACCTGTATGTGCATAGTTTTGAAGTCTGTTATTTTTGGATCTTTTTGTTTATTGTAGAAAATGTACATTAAGTCGCTGTTGCTGTTAATTCTTTTCTTGTTTCCAGCTGTAGTGGATCAATTGTCTGGTAAGTTTTATGTTTTTCACACTCTCTATGAAGTTATGTGATGTGATTGATCTTGCTTAAATGCTGCATGCTGTAATTTGTGATTCACTCATTGGTCATGCCTGTTGTAGTCACACACAAGTGCTAATCTAGCCACATCAACATCCCATAGCTTGTGTGGCGAATACTAATGGCGCAGTGTTTTCTTACACACAAGTTAGGGGGTGGAGCTTATTATTGGTAGCTGAAGATGTCAAATCCCAGTGGGTTGAGTCATTTTCTGTCAGCTCTGCTATCAGCTTTAGAGTTAACTAGGCTGGTGTGGCCTAACAATTTTTCCTGTGCTACCAGTTCTGTTCTCAACTCAGCCAGATACCAATAGGAAGCTGTCTACTGTACAGAAAGTTGTCAGCTAACTTGATATATAAGATACGTACATACAACAGTAGCCTTCAGAATTTAGTAATCTAGAAAGACTTCCAGCTCGAATTTAGAAGTGTCTGCACTAATAATAACTCAATGACTTGCCAAAATGGACCACTTATTACCATATATGGAAATAGCTTGATTCTAGACATACGTCTGGTCAAGAAGTTAGTCGGTGCGCTAACTCTGCCAATATGACCCGAGTGACCTTAAGTGCAGTAGCTCGTATATTTTTATTTGGTATCAGGTAATTTTCTCTGTTTAGAGGATTTCTGCCAGATAGCCAATAATCCGAATGCTACCAAGGATTATATTGAAAAAACTGACCACAGTTTATCTTATCTTGTAAGCTAAAGCTCTAAAACAGCAAATATTAAAAAATTGCTAAGTTTTAATCACAAAACACGCTATCACATTTGAATTTGTCAATACCAGATTTGAATTTATAACCTAGTGCGTGCATCTGATGATTATTATTTAGAAACTTTCTAATTTTTTGCTGTTTTAGAGTTTTGACTTATACAACATTAGATAAACTGTGATCAGTTTTTTCAACATAATATTTGCTGTTTTATTAAAATTTTAAGTAAACTCTACTTACCCAATTTGAGTTAAGTATTTCTATCCATTACTGAGGTAGGCAGCATGTGAAGTAACCTTTTTCCCTCTAAAAAGTGCACCACAAAAATTTAGAGGACTCGATGAACATCTGCCAACTCGTATTTGCAAAATTGGAAATTTCTAGCACCCAGTCGGGTGCAAGAGGAGATGAATCACAGTGCCAAATTTTGTCAAAATCCGTCAAACGGTTGTGGTGATATGGTGATTTTTCGATTTTCAAGATGGCGGTTATTTGCCATCTTGGATTATCATATTCTAGAAATTTTAACAGCTGGTTTGCTGTGGACTTCCCAGATTCATCACCGTGCCAGATTTCATCAAAATCAGTCAAATGGTAGCGGAGATATGGCGATTTTAGATTTTTCAAGACGGCATTTGTCCGCCATCTTGGTTTTCAAATTCCAGGAATTTTAACAGCCGATCGTGTGTTGGGTGAGATGCATTACCGTACCAGATTTTGTCAATATCGTCAAACGGTTGCAGGGATAAGAAGATTTTTTCTATTTTTCAAGAGGCAGCCGTCTTGGATTTAAATTTAATTGGAAATTAAATTGAATGGCAGAACATCACTTCAGTTGGATGTAGTAGAGCTCTCACCAATTAATCCATTTATTCACATTATTCAACTAATTTTACCACAACAATCAATAGACTAAAATATTTTAGTTGCTGACTAAAAATTTTGGTTGTGACAACCCTACTGCCTGCCTGGCTCATGCTCATCTCCAAACACTGCAGCAACAATGCATTTTGAAGCTCTAGTTACTATAGAATGCTAATGAAAGAAAACCCATGCTAGAAGTGAAATTGAGCAGTCAGTGGTCCAACAGAATTGTGTGATTTACAGAAATTAAAGCATCAATTTAGTACGTAGTAGTCAGCGATTAATCGACGAAAGCCCATGATTAATTGTCTAAGAATATTGTGGTCGTACTCGTATGACAGCTCTAGGCTGTAGTCTTTAGAAATATCCTACTGCAGCTGTATGACTTTTCAAGTCACAGGCAGTCACCTACACTGTAAGTGCTAAATAGCTTGGAAACGATACAACATAGAGACGTTGTTACTGCAGACCACAAATAGAAGTGATATGTGATCCTTCAAAAGGTGCCATTTCCGATTACTGTGAGTGACCTTGAGTGATTTCTTGTACAGTTGTGCAGCAGTTGACAAGATTTCACTTGAGACTCCTTGACATTGGAGAGTTGGTGTAACAGGAGTAATGTCGGGAGTTTGTTCTCTGCTTTGACACTACTGATGACACGGCAGGAAGCACATCTGGCTTGTTAAAACAGTAGACCATGGAGGTTAGCTTATCTTTTCCTCAACACTTAGAGGAGAAAGACTCACTGAGGAACCAGCTGACCCAGATTCACCTAAAAATTAGCTTACAAAGAGAAGTAGTAGTAGCAATATTGTGCCATAAACTGTTTGATGCATCATGTGTGTGCAGTGAACATCACGGTCAGCAAAGGCCATTATGTTATGCTGTCATGTTATTCACATCTCTCTGGTGTGGAGTGGCGACACAACTATCGCAAAATCTATTCCAGTGGACATCCTAGTAAAAGATACTTCATGCATATCGGTCATGGGTATTACAATTTGTCATTCAACATTTCCTCTTTAAATGACTCTGGGATATTTGATTGCTTTGGACATGATGGTGGACCAAAAATGAAAAGCTATAACCTGACAGTTGTTGATGGTAACTGCTTTCATGTTGCTGTTATATATTTCATATAGAAAAAAACTAGTAACAGTTTATCTAATGTTGTATAAGCCAAAGTTCTAAAACAGCAAAAATAAAAAGTACTCAGTCATAATCACGAAACACATGCGCTATCACATTTAAGTCTGTCAGTTGCCAGATTTCAATGTATAACTTAATGTGTGTGTTTCGTGATTATAATTGAGTAATTATGTACATTTTTTGGCCTGTTTTAGAGCTTAGGCTTATACAACATTAGATAAACTGTTATCGGTTTATTCTATGTAATATGTGCTGTTTTATTAAAATATTTAGTAAACTCGACTTACCAAATATAATTTCAGTATTTCAATATTTCTAACTTTTACTGAGGTAGGGAGCAGGTCAAAGGAGTTATCTTTTGCCCCATTCCCAAAAGGTACACCACAACAATGTACGGTATTTGAAAAACATTGCCATTTTAGATTTTTATTTTCTGGAAATTTTAACAACTGATCATGTGCGAAGTGACCAGATGCATACCGTGCTATATTTCATTAAAATTGGTCAAATGGTTACGTAGATAATATGATTTTTCAATTACTCGAAATGTTGGCCATCCACCATCACGAATTTTAAATATTAAAAATTGTAATGGCTGGTCAGGTATGGAGGTCCAGATGCATCACTGTGCCAAATTTTTTTCAAAATCGGTCAAACAGTTGCAGAGATATGGCAATTTTATTTATTTTTAGGATAGATGTGTAGGGCGCATTTTGCGGCCACCCACTAAGAATAATGTACTACCTTACAGGCGTGATATACGTTTAACTTGAAATACATAACAAAGCCTAGTTTTTAGCCAGTGCAGCCTAGCAGTAAGCAGTCTGTATGTCAGTCTGGATAAGCGGAATTTAATTATGGTATATTCAGCTTTCCATAGACTACCAATATTTACCATACTGATGTGTCTGGTGAATTTTTGATAAACTGTTTTGACTGGATTGGCATTTTTGCAAATTTGCTCCAAAAGTACACATGCTAACTAAGTAATCTGACCTGAATTCAGCGCACCATTCAGTGCAATTATGTTGAAAATTTTGTCACATCTCTACTTCCTGAAGCCAAATAGTTCTCCAACTATTCTATGATGATAGGCAGCAGAAGCTACAGAACAGTTTTAAAATTGGTGTAATGGCTATGGGATTGGATTGCCAACTTAGAGGTTGCAGGTTTTATTCCTGCTCATTCCACTTTTAGTCAACAACCTTTGTCAAGTTGGTCACACATACATGTATTGCTCTGTCACTAAGCAGTATAATAGGTACCAGTCTTAGGCAGTGATGCCATGCGATTAGGAAAGTAACCATAGGTCTGGCATGGTGTCTGTCATGCATTGTAGACTTTACGATCCATCTATGCACTCAAGGCCTAAGGACGTGAGCATCCCACCAACAGGCACATATTTTACCTTTACCTATTGCACATTGGTTTACAATTAAATGACTGAAATCAAAAGTGACCAAGTTAACGAGGTTTACGCATTTTATCCTGGCTGTTGTTAGCGAGAGGATTTGCCACTGTAAAGCACAGAAGTTACAATTTTTAGCACGAGATGTAATATATACATCTCACGCTTATGCTACGATGTCAGTGTCCATCTGTCTGTGACAGAAGTGCATTGGCACATTATAGCTAATTTAGGTTTCAAATTCCGATCCCACTTTACCGCACATTACGGTCGCAGTGCATGCAGGCGCGAGGGAAGGGATCATCGCCGGGAAGAGTGGAGGGATCATCTCGCGCTATGCTAGCCACTGCTAGACACTCTTGTTATTATTCTTGGACTCTAAACACAGACTTCTTAACCGCTCTTGTTAATATTTTGTCGTGTAATGTTATTACTAAAGTACGCAATAGATGTGCATATTTAATTTAGCATGGCAATTTTGGAATCTAGGTTGTCAGTAATTGCCAAACCAGACTGGTTCTATAAGTTACTGTTACTGCTGCACTTATAGCTTTGTGTGTTTTGTTTGAAAATTTTAACAGTGCCTTTAGTGCAGACTGTTCAGCAAGTCGCCATAACAACAGGTACGGGTTGTAGAACATTTCGTACATCAGGGGTAGGCTTGTCTTGTGATAAATTTACACCTACATTACACAGCTGGTTTTGTCACTCAGTGGTACATTTTGAAGTTTTGCTTTGTGGGACCAAAACATTGCACTAATGCAGGTGAACTTTGGACCGAGTTTGACTACTACATGCCATGTTTCACCTACATCGGTCCAGAGATGGAGGTGTAGAACTGCAAAAACTGAAAATTAAGTGCCTCAGATTAATTTCACATTTTTGGTGCTACATAAATTTCTGTATGTATGTACATGTATGTTTTAATGTGTGTATGTGGTGCTATTACCAATAACCTTTATTGGAGGTGATAGGCAGTGCTAGAAACTAACTTAACTACTAGTAGTGTCTATTCAGTGGACTTTGTGAGTGATCTTTAGGTTTATTAATTTATGGCCCAGTTTTATCAAAGCACTCAGACTATTCAAACTTACTGGTAGTCAAGTTTGCTTAACAAATGGTAAAATCTTACTGAAAACTGTTCTGCTTTGTTGATGGTTTGCACTTGATGTGCGCGCTTTCGTGACTGGTTTTTGTTAGCATGTTTGAAATGTCTGTTTATTTAGCCCAATCGGCAAACTTGCCGGAAGGGCTATATATTTTTTCTTATTATTACTGTCTGTACAAGAAGCTCTGCTATTGCAGAGGGACTGCGCGAGGCACTTGTCAGTAGAAATCCTGCAACTACAAAACATCTCACTTGAAAACCCTATCGAGTGGCATTATTTGCGTGATTCTACGTTTAGCCGTTTTGATACAATACCAGAATGTGACAGACACACACACAGACAGACGGACAGACACACGATGACGGCATATACCGCACTTAGCATAGCGTTGCGCGGTAAAAATCGACCATATTGCACGGCCCACCAATTGTAATTAGGGCCTACCACTGCAAGCAACGAGCGACGGTCGATAGCAAAATGTACGGTTATTATCACCTATTTGAACGATAATGCTCAAACTCCACTTAATCGACTTTGTGTCTATATGTTATACAGCCAACTTTGCAAGACATACGGTGACAAGTCGAACCGATGGAGCTTAGGCCTAATATAAGCGCCGTACGTGCGAATTTCGCCATGATTTTTGGCATCAGAAAACTAGAATCATGGGGCTATCGTGCGGCGTTGTTTGCGTGATCCTACGTTTAGCCGTTTTGATACAATACCGGAGCGTGACAGGCAGACACACACACAGACACACGACGACGGCAAATACCACGCTTAGCATAGCCTCGCGCGGTAAAAATGATGCAAGATGGGGCACAGTTGCTCTAGTTCACAGTCTAGTGGCCTTTCTGGTAATGAAAAATGACCTTTAAGGTCATTTAACTGTTAAAAATGTCTAAGAGCTGCAGACGGTAAACGTAAGCGCTAAATGTTTAGTTGTTTGTATCTGTGATTTTATTATTTATTGATTATTTCTATTTGTGTTTCATGGCAGGAAATGATGTGATTACTGAAACACTTAAAGATAATAAAAATGACAAAAGTGACAATTTCTCACACGGCATTGCTGGTGCAGTTGGCGGCATTGTAGTGCTTGTTTTGGTGGTGCCTTTGTAAGTATGTTATTTATACTTTTTAGTATTGGCTGTGTTACTTCTACTGATATTTTGCGATTAATTCCACATTTTGTGCCTCTGGGGAAATGATTGATACTGTAAACATTTTTACATTTGTACTCACGGCCTTTAGCTCTGTGTGGTAGTACAGGCCGTTGTGTAAGACAGTGGCCAAAGTAGTAGAAGATAAATCTTGACCCCTTCCTCTTTGTAACCACTCAGTTGATTTTGACGAAATGAAATGTACAACTACTGCCCAAACACCACCTTTGTCTTTTTTATTTCTTATTCACACACGCAGCTCGCATCGGTAGACCAGTTTTGATGAGCTAGCCCTAAGCCTTTAGGGTTTCCTTAATATCATCCTATTTAGGAGGCTAAAACCAATAATTTTGGGGATATGTGTAAGCAGTTTCAAGCAAACGTTACAAAAAATATCATTAAAAAACTTGCATAATATGAAAATTACTGCATCAATTGCAACCAAATTCTGCACAGCAATGAAGACCACCAAGTACTGCCTGTGGGTGGTCTACAGATGCTATCAACAGATCCAAGATGGTGGACAGATACCATCTTGTAAAACAATCCACAATGATGTAATGGTGATTTTGACTAAATTTGTCGTGATTGTGCATCTTGGCCCTTTAGTCACCCATCAGCCAATAAAATTTGAAATATTTTCAAATTCAAGATGTACGGCCACCATCTTGGAAATCGAAATATCACCACATCTTGATTATGGTTTGATTGATCATTATGAAATGTGGCATAGTGACACAGATTAGGTGTCTGAAACCTTTTTTGGTGCTGAAATTTTGATAATGTATCAATCTGCGATTGCAGATGATCGCAGTCTTTAAAGGTGAAAAATTGTCATTTATAAACATTTCAAATTTCTAAGAATCCAAAATGGTAAACTGTGGTGATTGTTCTGCGTAATATAATAACACAATGCATTGATAACTGAAATTATGTTAAAAATGAAATATATACTTGTACAGTGATGCCATAACCCAATGACTAGGGATGATGACATGTGTTGTCATAATTTTGTATTGCGCCTGTTAGATGACAGTGCACATCACCATAACCTTGTGCAGTATGCCTGTAGTGTATTACACCAGTTTTGCATTTTAAACACGAAGTGCAGAAGCTGAAATACAAGCATGAGCACAGGTTGAGTGTTTGTTGTGTCTGTGAACCACAACATATGGTTGTTATAGCTGTAAGCAGTTGGATAAAATAAATGATGACTGATGAAAGAATAGATGACTTAGGAAAATAATGAAGCTGGTCATGTATTTGTAGATGGTTGATAAAGAGTAAGTGCAAGAGGCATCATTTATGTCCATTGGGAAACGGTTTACAGTTCATTTTTTGTGTATTTTGTATGCATATATTAGTTTAGTTTATTATACCGTTACTTGCAGTGATATAGTATGTGTTCAGAGCTAGAACCGATTCTAGCTCTGACACTGATCGGGGGCCGATCTGGCTGAATCTGGACTGAACCAGATCGGCGGGTGTAGACCGTCCCGGTCTGACGGCAACCTAGCTAAACATTCAGCCGCCAACGATCCTCACACCGTACCGTTGTCCGTTGTTTATGTATACTAAATTCTCATTTCATTGCATATAACAGTATTTTTTACTTACATTACCTTAAATTCCATCCAAATATCGTTCACATTTATCATCAACACTTAGTTAACTGCGTAATTTATCGCATTTTCGGACACAAAACACGCCACGTTTGGTATGTAAACAAACATTACGTCACACGGCAGTGTCTATAGTTAAAATACCCGTGTGGGCGAACCGGCGCCGGTAGGTTACGCAACATTATGTCACATATGTGATGCATCAGCTCAGGTGCCAGACCAGACGGCGCTTGGTGCATCACGTGCCAGACGGCTAATTGGCGTATCTGGCGCCAAGCATTCACGCTGTCACGTATGCATTCATTACGCATTCGACGCTCCGTGGTAGATTGTATTACGTTACGTTACATTGGCCTGCTTGATATTTAGGCAGACCTGAAACGACGTCACTCGGTGAATAAACATAACAACTAAAAATTCATAAAAGTGTTGTTTATTGAAATAAAACAAAAGAAAAGACAAATAAATGCAAGTAACATTTACTTACTGTCCGTTGTGCAATATGTTAAGTAACTAATTTGCAGCGTATAGTTAGCAAAAAATTCGTGAACTAAACGACGTTTTCCAGTGACCGCGTGAGTGCCCTAGTAATCTAATGAGTTCTGATGGTAAATCGAATCGGGTCCTGGGTCGGCCGAAATTGTGGACAAAAAATCGGGTACTGGGTCCGATCCGTTTTTCCGTGGACCGTTCGAACTCTATATGTGTTATTTATTATATTTTAAAAATTGTTACATAACGACTACCAGTGTGACAAAGAGTGGTTTAGATTGTGCTTCTTTTAGTCTCTCATTTGATTGTTTTGACCAAACGTTTTTACCACGCGACGCTATGCTAAGCGCGGTATATGCTGTCGTCGTGTGTCTGTCGCACTACGGTATTGTATCAAAATGGCTAAACCTAGTATCACACAAATAATTCCGCACGATAGCCCCAGGACTCTAAGTTTTCTGACACCAAAGTTCACGGCGAAATTCGAACTGGATCATCCCCAACGGGGGCAACAAATGCAGGTGAGGTTGGTTAATATTGGCCACTTTCAACGAAAAATGCGCTATAACTCGAAAATGGTGCAAGATAGACGCATAGTTTCTATTAAAGTCGAACATGAAGTCATATGCGATCTATCTAATGGCAATGTTTCCGATGACCTTGGGTGACCCCTTACCTCCCAAACCACCCCAATTTTTGCATTTTTCATCACCCTTCATATCTTCATAGTGAGTAAACATAGAGACTTCATGTTTGGTGTACAGGTTGAGCATAGCTAATCCCATCCTACGGACAACAAAGTTTCCGTGAAAGGGGCATGGTTACGTCACGTGACCCATTTTTACCGTGCGACGCTATGCTAAGCGCGGTATATGCCGTCGTCGTATGTCTGTGTGTGTGTGTCTGTCTGTCACAGTCCGGTATTGTATCAAAACGGCTAAACGTAAGATCACACAAATAATGCCACACGATAGCCCCAAGACTCTAGTTTTCTGACGCCAAAGATCACAGCAAAATTCGAGCTGGATCACCCCTTACGGGGGCAACAAATGCAAGTGGGGTGGTTGAAATTGGTCACTTTCGACGAAAAACGCGCTATAACTCAAAAACGGTACAAGATAGACGCATAGTGTCTATTACAGTCGAATAGGAAGTAATATGCGCTC
>Ga0209782_1002010_pt1 | contig 11107 bp, 9 predicted proteins | sample WorMetmaBAHAMAS1_FD_187390 | JGI IMG/M metagenome (GOLD analysis project Ga0209782, IMG submission 187390) | Marine gutless worms symbiont microbial communities from Max Planck institute for Marine Microbiology, Germany - Inanidrilus... | ecosystem: Host-associated > Annelida > Digestive system >...
GGCAAAAAGTGCTGGACAGACACCCGGGCCCGGAACGGACAAACGCGGACGGACAAACGGACAGAAAGACATGCCTGAATGGGTCCAAATCCCCACCTCCAGGCAAATGCAAAATGTGATGAAGTGATGAAATTATCAGTTTTTGGCACCCGGAGAGACACACACATACACAAGGCAAAACCTATACATCCTCGCTACGCGGGCTGTAAACAGTAGAAATTTGGTGATAGACAGAGTGAAAGTCGAGACCCGGATGCCGGCGTTGTGCAGCAATTCCAGCGTGCTTCGGACGCCTTCTTGCAACTTGTCCTCGACGCCGGTGATACACAGCAACTCCATGTCACGCTCCAGGCTCTCGACGACGGCCGTCACCTTCAGCGCCCTCTCTTGCACACTCATCTTGGCTTGATGATAGCGGCTCTGTTAACAGCCACATCAGCAATGACTTCTCCTCAGCTAACACTCCGATACATACTATGACCGGATGACGTACAAAATGAATAAGATATCACACGGTGAAATGATATGTCCTTCTGCCGATGGCAGTTTAATGGGGGCTCGTCGTGGTGCAGCCACCTGGCTAATGCATCCCAAGTGGCTTTGTTGCCATCTCGGCCACTTCTGGTGACTGTATGGTCAGGTCATGCTGACTGGTGGGCTCGATCTCCAGCACAGGGTTTCCTATTAGTATTCTGTACTGACCATAGCCTTAAAATGCACCTTGGTTGAGCTATGGGCATGGGACAGACAGACGGATGGATCGCAGCATTGACTGATGCCTCCCACCACAGGGCGGGGGCATAACAAATACAGAAAACAATCGAGGAGGAAGGAGGGAGGAAAGAAGGGGTAAAGTGGCTAACCTGGATTCACCTAACATCCATGTGATACATAACCATATAACATTCTAGATGCATAACATTAGCAAAACAAGACCGAAATGCAAACAACAGCCACATCACCGTGTGCCAGACAGAAAGGTACTAGACGTAATTTGGGGCACACACAGTAACTGAAAGAGCAGGCTGATGTTTGGGTTCGACTTGAAAAGTGCAAAGACAGAAAACAATCGAGAAAAAGCGGAGGGATTGAAAGGTAAAGTGGCTGACCTGTATTCACCTAAAAAAACGTGTGTGGCCACGTGCCACCAAGACACTCATTTGATACCAAAATGTGAGTTGTCAGTGAACGTAGAAATCACACATCATACACGTTCCATTAACTGTCTGAAAGTTGAAAACTCCAACAAATACGCCGCACTAAAATGACAGACCTCAAAGTCTGCATACTGCTCCTCGGTCAGCGTCTTCTTTGCAACGACGAGCGTTCGCAGACCCTCGCGAGCCATGTTGTCACACTGCACACGCGATTAATTACACACATCCATGCAGGCAGCCGTCCCTCCACTGCAGCAGACCACATCTCAGTAAGTAAGTAAATGAGATAATTTGAGCAGTGAATGTCTGGAGGATAGGAAGATTGATTAAATTGATTGTAACAAGATGAGAAAGATCAGTTTTGCATACGACACTTGTATACAATCATACGCATACATGTGAACAATCATATACATACATGTAAACAGGTCTTAACTGCTTAATGTCCTCTACCTCAAGGCATGCGTAACAAATAGAGAAGATTATCGAGGGGCTAACCATGGTTAACCTGAAAAAATGAGGGTGGATATCCGGTGATACTTACGTGACATGTTTACTTACCTGAGTTATGTTTAAACTTAGACTCTGCACTGTGTGTTTTCTCATAAGCAGGGCATGTTTGTACCATTATGCTGTACATGGGTAATAAAAAGACGCTCAAAAAAGTAACTTTAACAGGAAACAAGTCTGAATTAGCTAAGAAAGAAAGACATAATATTTTAAAAATTAAACCTAAATCCAACTGTAAAAAAACAAGTTTCCATGGAAACATCAAACGATAGTGATATTTTACTCATCATAGAGCACTCGTAACATCCACATGAGGCATAAAACTACAAAAATTATTACTTAGTAAATACTACATACAGAAAGCCACACACTAGAAAAGACATACTACAAAAAACAGTAGAACTAACACACGAAAGCAACGTACTTCTTCATCCATCCAATCATTGTACTGAACAACGTTGCGCATCACGACGTCCGCTCCCTTCATGTAGAATGTTATTTCACCACTTTCCTCATCCTGTGTCAAAAAACACGGCCTTATTTGTATGCTGTGATAAGTGGCACCGGGAAATTATGCAACAAAAATAAACGTTTTCCGTCGCAGCTCCGAATGCATGAAATACACTGCCGGACTGGCTGCACAACTGGCAGACAGTTGATTCATTTAAGGCTGCACTGAAAACATTTTTATTCACTTCATAGACCAGCTAACTAACATTTTCATTGAGAGCACGCACTCCCTTGTAATAGCTTTGCTATGTTACGGCATGTTAGAAATTGCCGTGGTATTATTATTATTAACTACCAAAAATGCAGACTTAATCTACTCAGACATGTGCACGCTGCAGATAAAAGCTATCAAACTTGATCTCACAGCTAGTAAGGCACAGCATATTAATTATATATTTACAACAACATACATACTATTTATTGACATATTGGCCTCAAATCTAAGACCTTCTCAGGACTGACTTCCAGTTGCTGACATCAGTACGTTTAAATATAAATATTTACTGGCAGATGATTTGGCAGTAAATATAATAATTAAATATAGTCTGTAAACCTGACGAAACTTTTCACAGAAACAGGGCACAGTACCCGGACGACGATGCCCATCCTCTTGCTCTCGGAAGTGAAAGGAAACAGCTGCAGGATGGTGAAGTGCACCAGACGCGAGTCGGGCGTACGCAACGTCATGGAACTGAGATCACGTTTCACCAGCGTCAGACCGACACTCTCCGTCCACTTGACCAGAGCCACCTAGCACGGCGTGTCCAACACAAACAGTCGGCAATTAGACGTCTCACACCACCGCACAGACTTTTAAAAGTGTCACAATACAGAAATCAAAAAAAATTGTTGCCTGATAGTGTAATGGTCCAAGATCACTGGACTAAAACTTGCGACACGTCCACCACTGCGACACCAGATCTACGTTTACTTTCCCAGCTGAGTAGGCCATCACTACAGACTGGTACTAATTTATACTGCTTGGTAACAAAGGCGTGTGTGAATAACTTGTCCAAGATCGTTACCTGATAGCAGAATGACCAGGAGATAAACCTGCGACTGCTATCAGGTAACGAGTTTGGACAAGTTGTTCATACACGCCTTTGTTACCAAGCAGTATAAATTAGTACCAGTCTGTAGCGACAGCCTACACAGCTGAAAAGTAAACGTAGATCTGGCGTCGCAACGATGACGTGTCGCAAGTTTTAGTTTTAGTAGTTTATCCACTCATGAGCTCAAGTGGTTACCTCATCAGGACTGGAAGCCTGATACGAGATATGCTGCTGACTCTGCTGGTCGACCTCGGTGTCGCTGTGCTCGCTCGTCTCCGAAGTATCCGACTCGTAGACCGGCGTCACATTGTGACACACCGCGATCGCTTTCACTGCATCGCAGACTCGCGTGACGACCGTTCGCTTCACCTTCGACGTAGGTTGAGCAGCCGCGGCCGCGCCACTCGGAGGACTCATGCCAACCATCAGGTGGCTTGCAACCTGCGACAGCATCAATTCTACGTCACTGCACATCTCCAAAATATGTCGACTGGGACGTTAAACCTTAACTCGATTAACGATGTCACTGCGGCAATGGGTTAACCATTAGTAAACTTAAACTTAGAAACAACAGGTTTAACCCGTTACGGTGTCAACCAACAAGACTGGATATTATGTCCACATCGCGTTATGTTGACATATACACAGGACATAATTAATAGGATGTCGTATCCTGGTTTTCAACAGGCAAAGGCACCCAACGCTGACTTGGCTGAAAAGCATCAGTTAACAACTGCATCCTAGAATTTGGCAGCGACACCTCGATATGTCCTAGAAAGTTACTGCTATTCGGAGCCCAATCAATGACTGTTTCGTAAGCTACATACAGTTCTCCCATTAAAAACTGTAGCCAGCACGTGTCCAAATAATATTATTACACAATAACTCAGCAACAAACTACAGCAGTGGCACTGGCATTATTATCAAAAGTTACCCTCTAGCAGCTACTGACAATGATCCCCTTAATTTATGCGACGGACAGACAATTTTATCTCCAAAGAGATTATATTCCTGTAATGTGTCTCCTATCTCTTCCATTCGCAGAAGCATCGTCAGACATTAACACTAACGTTAACAACTACTGGTCAGTGCAGTTTTGCTGTCAATGGACTCATGAACATGGAACATATTACCTGCAGTACTTCATTCAGCAGAGTTACGTTATGCTCGTTCAAGCGTCAGCTGAAAGCTCACCTGTTCCAGCACTAATCTGATGCTGGTTGCAGTGATGTCGTGTGCCACCGTCCGGCGACATTGTGACTGTTTTAGCGACTCTGGCAGCGTTTATAAATATCCCGACTTACTTACTTACTTCTAGCATTGCAAAATCATTACAGCAATCAACATCTCCAGTATGGCTGCTACACTGAACGCACAGACCTCTTCCATCGAGTCTTCTGCAAATGACACAGTGCCCAGATGCAGTCGCTTGAACACCTGAGGCAACACAACAAAGCCGGCTACACTGAAGCACTGTTATACCTAGCCAGTGCTGGTGCTACAAGTGATTCTCATACATGTGTAGTTACAGCTCCGCCCTCAATTAGTGGATCAAAAAAACTGATTTTGACGGCTGGAATTAAACAGGATCTGACCACATAAAAAGCTGTCCCATCACCCATCACGGTCAAAAGGCAACCCAACTAACAAAGGCTCACGTTAAATGTGGTTGTTAATCCGGGTTGTGTGTGTGTGCATGTGAAAATTATAACATAAAATTAGGATCTTAATGTACACATACATAATATTTCAACAAATAAATGAATACGACAGTGGAATATATTACCTATAAATAAGTTAACTGACCAGACAAAAAACATTAACCGATCTCGCTAATGTATTTAGTAAGTGGTAAAACTTGCCATTTCATTCTGTGTCAAGGTCCCAGTCTTATCTGACAGCAAATACTGGATCCTTCCGAGCTCCTCGGGAATTGTTGTGCTTCTAACGTTTGTTCCGGGAATATTTTTGTCTTGCTGTATCATCCAGGAGTAAACGATTTTGGCGAGATCAAGATTCACTCGCAAGCTGTACACACAAAATTTCATTCACTCCACAAATTGCCAAATTACGCTATTCTGTTCAGTGGATATGCTTTTAAAAATAAACTGTAATATTAATATTTTTATTGCAACCAATTGCCTATAAATAGAAGCAAAAATTAGAATAAATGCCACTATTCTAAATTAAAAACACTCTAATCAAGCGGCCAAAAAACAATTTTATACAAACACTGCCAACAACTGAAAAGCTAGAAAACTTAGCAAATTCAGTAACTAAAGAATAGAAGAGAGTGAACTTTTTTCACTCACAGAGAAATATTCTGTATACCGATTTTGTACCACTTATTATTGCAAAGTGACACAAAATGGTGATCTAACTACTAATATTCATTCACATCTTTTACTATGCTTGTACTGAAATGAATGAACAAGACCGAGAAGATAAAACAAAAAAGCAGTACAGGAAAAAACATACCTGAGAGGAATCATGTACGAAAACAAGATGAAAAATCGAAACATGTACAGGTACCACATACCATCAAAGCCCTGTCAATGTAACATCATTCGTGAAATAGTACAATACAGAATTTACATGAAGAAATAAAAAAACGAATGTTTCTAAAATGATTGTCTTGAATTTGTTGAATAGAAATCAGAAAGAATATATGGCCTGTAAAATATCACATAACAATTAATCTCACAGGATGAAAAAAATAAACAACATAATGACTAACTGATGTCATGTAAAAAACTGCTGATGATAGAATAAATATGTTTCTGATATCACCTCTGCCAGGAGGCAGGTAACACAAGTGTGATCCCATATGGCAAGCAAATTCCGAAGCAAAGAGGCTGGTTGCAACTGCTATATTCCATTTACTTTACTTTACTGAAACAAACTTTACAATATCAGTATGATCATCAGAGATTAATAAAGATATATATCCACCAAAAATGTTTTCTGTCTGATTTTAGCTGCACAGATTCGGGGGATATTCAATTAAAGAATCTGGATTCGGATACATATTGAATCTAGATTCGGATTCGTGTGGCAAATCAAATACAACAGTGACGTAATATAATGTCACTGTTGTTTGTTTACGTTGTTTCAGTCCTATTTTGCACATTTTAATTATTTAAAACCACGATTCTGTTTATTTGCAGCAGTTAGATTGCTACAGATGTTTTTCTTAAATCATTTATAATCGTTAGCACTCATCGCCGACATCACATCACAAGTGGAATGGGATTCAAGCATGATTCACCGAATCCGAACCTGAATTCGTATTCATTGATAGAATGCAGTTTTTTACTGGATCCACATTCGGATTCACCATGTATCCAAATCCGGATTCATTTAATCGAGTATCCCCACAGACAGTCATGTACACAGCAAATACAGCAGTTTGTCCTCATGTACCTGTCACTGGCAATGAAATCAGGCTGCACAAGAACAGCCTGACTTATAAAAAGGCCTCAGTAGTTAGGTTATACAAAATGCAGGCAGTTTGTGTAATCTCCACTCCATTTATCCCCAAAGTCTCCGTGGAGAAATCCAGAGCAAAGTCTCTCAAAAGAAATCTGGTCAGAGGATGAGCTGAAATTAACATCCACCCACAGCCACTGACCTGTACTGCTGACAATTGATAATGAACTTTTAAAAAGTCAATAGAAAAAAAACCTAATGCGAATGAAATAATCTTATGTAATCAGCAGAAGTCTACAGAGGCTAAAACTAAAACTAAACCTTAACCAACAGTCATCGGCAAGGTATGCTCGTATGCATGTATATCAATGCCTAGAACTGCTGTAGACAATACAGTCAACAACGTTCTTCCTGGCTATTCATCAGTTATCACTGCTTACATATTGTCCGCTGGAGGGGAGGCACAAAGTACACAGGAACTGGAAGCACAAGTAGAAGCAGTAGCGAAAGACGAACCTTGATTATCATCATCACCAGTGACAGGAGGAAGGCCATAATGCAGAGAATCTTTGCCATGTTGTTCACTTCCAAGTCAAAAATTCCATACTGGACATACACCGAACGCAAACAGCGACTTTTACTAAACATGCTAACAGTAAGACAACAGATGGAAATTATGATATATACAAACACTCATCTCCCACAGACTATTACACAGCATCAGTTTCTGCGATGTGAATCAAAACTCTGAAGGAACTCATTATCTCAGATATGTTCGTTGACAAATTAGTCTAGCTGTCGCACGACTGTAAAAAAAATCCGCGATCAGTACTCCGATGGTGCACACTGTGGATGCCTGAGTGATTATTAACATCTGCCTGGTTCAATCACCATTTGTGTAGAGATCATTAGTGCACAGATCTGTGGCGTATTTTGCCGACAGGCAAGATGGTGTGATGAGTCCTCAGATGTATAATTTATCACAATTTATCTTCTCCGCAGTTATGACATCATGATATAAACGTCATTCAGTCTATCCGTCTCAAATAAGTCAGCAATGTTCAACTGCGGTCCGACCTTCATAGTGCCTTTGGACGTATTCATAACACTCCGAGTCTCACGCCCGGTGTAGACAACTGCTCCAGTAATAGTGCCGGTCGCCACGACCGTGTTGGACCACGCAGTGTTCTCAATGTTTAGCGAATCTTCCGCAGTCCCATCAACCTGAAAGTGAATTTGTTTAAAAGCAAAGTTAATGTGAAACATGGTAATCACAGAAACCAAACACTTGTAATTAGATAGCCACGGTGACTGTAGATTGTCTGTGCCTTTGGAAATATTCTCACTTACATACTTACTTACTTCACCATCTACTTAACGATCCTCTGAAAAATACATCAGTTGGATTCAGACCAGCCATTTCAACAACATATTTCAACTAGTAAACAGTCCTCGATTGATGATCGACGTCCCACCGACCGCATTTTTAGTCGCGCCTCTCGCATGCTGCGAAGCGCGACTCAAGTAGTCAGGATGCCGTGTGTGTGTCTGTCTGTATGTATGTGTGTGTGTGTGGAAATTTTTTTCCGAACAATTACTAATTACTACAGTTTGAAAAGCTGAGCTGGGCCGATCTAGTACGATTAGTTATTTTCAGGCTACCAGTTCAGAATAAGAACCAGTATTCATGTCGATGATGACATTAGCAAATAAATGTTTGTAAGACAACCATTAAATAAAACAACGCACAAGTGGTGTTGTGCAGCAAATGTGACTGCAATAAAAATGTCTTGCATAAAAGTAAGTAAGACAGCACACAACAGACAGTATACAATATATATCGTTCCTAAACAATCGGTTACTTCAGTTGTCGTATCCAATGCCACGTTACTTTTGATAACAGCAGCATCATGTCGTGGTCAGGCAGTAATCGCTTTGATTTGTTTTTTTAGTAATGTCGGAGGCAACAGTCAAGTTCAGGTTCTAAAAATGGCACTGGTGTGATGCATCTTCATGTGCACGATGTTTGTTTACAATTTACGGTAACTGTTTCCATTCAAACTGTAACTACTACAGTGTAAGTGTTCATGGACACTAAAATAAAAGTCAGAAATAATTGCTGACTGATCTGACGTGGATCAGCTCACTTTCAATCCATCAAGACTGGCTATAGTTCAGAATCAGAACAAGGATTGACCTGAAGTCTATTGATTACTACATATGGCGAAAATAGGCCTAAAAGTCACATTTAATATAAACCATAATTCTTTAAAAAAATTAACACTTGCATTTAAGTATGCATAAACATTAAAATAATTAATATAAAATTAAGTATTATACCCGTGAGAAAGTTCCGATGAAACTATGAATATCCTTCTGGGGCTTTTCGGCAAACAGGTGTGTCTCGATCTCAAACAATTCCTAAATTTAAAACACTAAAAACAATTACTCGGTCTGATAAAACCACAATATAGCACAGTTAGTGAACACTATAACAGCGTGTTGATGATAAACGATCAACTTCAAGTTTATTTCATCGCAGTCTATGACAGCATGTCTGTCTTTCATGTGTATGTCTAGATATACCTAAATGTTGATATCGCTGCTGTTGAACAGTGAACATGCCATTTTCAACGAATTAAACCATTGCTGACATGTGTTAATGAAGCCCTGAGCAGCATTAGCATAAGCAGAGCCATAAAAACTTGTTAGCTTCATTTAGAAATGTCGGTCACAAACTTGTGCTGTATATAAGCTTATTATGTAAGAAGCTTTTCATAGGGCATAGAGAAATACTGCCTACATCTCAACAGGTCTATTACAAGCATTAAAAATTTGACTGAAATTCACTCTTGACTTCAGAAACCACAGTAATTCCACAAAAATAGTTAACAGATAGTCAGCCATTAAATTCCAGCTTGACCAAAAACTTGGCGGAAGTCGTCAGTACCGTTTCGGAGGCAAGCCTCAGTGCTGACGGCACGGCTAACCGCAGTTTCCAGTCGGTCTCACCATCGAGCTGATCGGTGCGAATGAAACACGTGCCTGTCCTCTCGCTCGTGCGCACCAGCACCATGTCTGCAGGCACTCGCTGGTCCTACCACACCATGTACAACTGACAATAAGGGGATATTTCAGAATCCAGATACGTATAGATAGTAGGGATGCACCTATCGTGTAATTTTGTAAACATGTACACCATACTTGTAACCATTTACCAAACGTTTACACAAATATGGCGGACAATAATAAAATGCTGATGATTCTCACTTGGTTCTCAGTTACTATTACATGATAGCTAGTAATGGCCAGTCACCTGTAATGTCAGCTAGAGAGTAATTGGTGAAGTTCATTTGCCACAGATTATTGCTTAATGATGCATTAAGTCGCCAAAATGTCACATTGTTTTACAGGCTGATGTAGTTTTTTTTATTATTTTTAGCAATAAATTTTGTTATTGCCACCATATTCGTGTACACTATCATGCAAACGTGTAATGTTTTGTAAATGTGTACACGTTATCATGTACATGTTTACACACGTGCATCACTAATACATTCACCAAATCCAAATCCAGATTCGTCTAATTGAATATCCCCTAAGTAATCATGATCATTCTGGTGTTACGTTCAGTGCTCAAACACCACATCAAGGGCATCCAGCCTATAAAAATCCTAGTAGGGGGGGGGGATCTGGCCAAATATTGCACAACTTCAGAACAGATAAGGTAAGTTCACTCGATAACATGAATTGGGCTGCAAGAAAATCACAATGAAAAGTTTGCAAAATCATAGCTGATTTCAGCTAATCACGGCATTCGACAGTCAGTTATTTACTGACGTCAAAGTCACTGTTTGACTGCAGCGTAAATGCAAGATAATAAAACTGATATAGAACCGTGTCATACCATCCACTGCACCATACAGGATCAAAATGCCTTGAACACAAAAATTTGTCAAATGGCAAAAAAATTCAAACTCATGCCAATTAATAAACTGGCGCAAAACTGGCAAAAAGGACAATGCTGTGCACAGCCACTAAGCTGATATTGCATACAGTTTGCCGATAGCTGTGGCACAACATCACGGTGACGACAAAAAAATCATGACACATACCCAAAATCACGGTTCATTCATTCATTCATTCATTCATCAGGGGCGGCGGTTGGCCGTTGGCAGTCTTTCGACGTGCCTTTCAGCCTACCGCCAGCGCTGAGGCCTAGAAATGGCCCAGTGCGCAATTCCCCTCTAACCCTGGGGCTTGTACTATATGTTTATAGAGCCTAGCTTAGCCGGCGGGTTTCTCTGGCAGGGTGCCGACATGCGGTCTTCCTATAAGACCGCTGACCCCTACCATCTGTTATCCACACCGGCGGCTCTCACCACACACCAGACGCCCCCGATCCAGGTGTGATGGCCTGTCACAGTTTAAAGAGGACACAGGCGAACC
>Ga0209782_1002011_pt1 | contig 11106 bp, 1 predicted proteins | sample WorMetmaBAHAMAS1_FD_187390 | JGI IMG/M metagenome (GOLD analysis project Ga0209782, IMG submission 187390) | Marine gutless worms symbiont microbial communities from Max Planck institute for Marine Microbiology, Germany - Inanidrilus... | ecosystem: Host-associated > Annelida > Digestive system >...
CAAAAATTTGGGTGGTTTGGGGGGGTTAGGGGTCACCCAAGGTCATCGAAAACATAGCCCTTCGATAGAGTATAGTCTATACACTGCGTGATTTAATCATTCTATGATCTATATTCGTAGTTGTTTACTTTTGTTGTATATCCACAGAGTGTATATCTGATATCAGATTTGTGTAAATTCGTTTTGTGTAATCGTTTAAAGGTTTACGTGAGAGGAGTAGATTTTGCAACGAGAATTGTAATAATAGTAATTGTTACATTATCATAATTACTTGTTCTTGCTCAAATTGGAAGTCGGAATGAAAGAAGAAGGTGAGATAACGGATGACGATGACGACAATCAAGTAGTGGATATCGTGAAACCGGCTGTAGCAGAGAAAGAAGTTCCATCTGGCGCGTATAAGTATACGCCTAAGCGTGGCAGTTATCAACATAGGCGTTCGGTTAATGTTCCAGGTATTATGCAACGATCATCTGCTTCTCGGAAGATTCGTGATCGCATGTCCACTGCCGCACAGAAGACAACCATCTCTGCACTGGAGAAATCTTCTGCCTCCGCCATAAATGAAACAAACGATGGTTTACAAGTCCATCCAGACTCAAGTACGTCTGTGCCACCTGTAACGTCTGAATCCAGTGTCACGCATTTGATGTCATCCCCATTGCTGCCTGTTTCACAGCCTCAGTCGCAAATTAAACTGACGGGGAAGACATTTAGCAATGAACGTCATGAAACTTCCCATAGTTGTAATGCAGAAAATAGGAAAGATGAAGAAATTATTAGTATTAGTGATTCTGACATGGATGTGAGTGATGATGATGTTATTATGCTTGAAGTGAAGCAAGATGATGATGATTTAGACGAATTACTGCTATATCGTGATGCTCTTATGTCTGTAGTCAGATCTAAGAAAAATCAAAAGAAAATGTGCAAGGGAGAAGATTGTTTCGTGACCCCTGAATATCAACACTCTGGTGAGATTGATGTCTCTTCCATCAGCAAGGTGCCGAATTTGCTGGACATCCACCATCATAATGGTTCTGTTGAAGAGAGTCTTTCTGCAAGTGATAGTGTTGATGTCAGTGGAGTTGTACCTGTCAGTGCTAGCAATGGCCACCTTATCAGCAGTAGGCCAAATCTGTTGGAAGATTTAACCATTTTGTCAATAATGAACCAGCAGAGTGCTGCCACATCATCTGACAGTTTGTCACATGTCAAATTACAAGCACTGCCATACATAGATTCCGCTGCCATTAACTCTGTTGTGATGTCAGACCCAACTTCACCAGTGTGTCAAGCTGTGAATCAGACAGATGTTGATAACTTTGAGGAAGTGGAAATGGATCTAGATTCTGGAAATGACTCTGATAATGCCATAGCTAGTTATTTCGAGCAGTCTTCTTCAGAGTGGACAACTAATGCTACAGATCAGAATTTTTTTCAGAACCAGTATACTGGTACGCTAGTGAGCTCGGCGTCATCAGCGATCACAAGTACTACTGATTCCGTCCATCCACTGATGTCTGTGTATTGCTCAACCGATACCACTATAAGTCAGTCATCAGTTCTATGTCCCATTACAGATGGTAGCAATAATATGACTGAGAGTCACCTTTCTAAAACAGCCACTGTGTGCTCTGGTCATGATGAAAAAATACCAGCTTTGATGACCATGAAGACTGAGATAGTTGACACTGGTATCTCCAGTAAGGTTCAGCAACAAAGAAATATTAAGAATGCAGACAAAAAGGAATTGTTATTGCGAGCTGCTGTGCTACAGTCTTTAAGCAGCAAAAGGCAGCAGCAGCAGTCACAGTCAGACAAAGCATCGCATGTGCCTAGACACAAGTTGAACATAACTAAACAGCAAGTGATGACTCAGTCATCAAAACGAACTGTTACCTCAACAGCAAATAATGAGTTGACTGTACGTTTACCAGTACCGATACATCATCCAGTTGTAATATCACTGACTGGAGAATCATCTGAATCGGATAATGAAGAACATCTAGACATAGCAGATTCTAGTAACCATTCTCGTACAATGGTGCTCAGTAGTTCAGCTGCAATGAGTAATAACCTTGACAAGTTTCTACGTGAGATGCGTAGAGCTACTGATGGGCCAAAATCTCAGGACTCTGATACTGTACCTTTGAATCAAGATATGGCAGCCTCTGTTGGAAAGTTTGAAGAAAAACATAGTACTTCTGAGTCTGCTTCGGCAAACCAATACACAGCAGCACCATCATCTGTAATGAATAATCGGGTGATGAGTGGTAACAAAGGAATCAGCTCTTCTGCACATTTAAACACACGAGATAACTCTCTTCAGAAAATTGCACTTTGCAATATAGAAAGAAAGATTTCATATGAGAAAAGAAAGCTGCAACACCAGAGAGTTGTTCTTTCAAAAACAAAGTTAAAAATGGCAAGAAAGAAGGAACAAATCAGTGCAGCGGAGAAACGCATCAAGAAGTTGCAAGAGCAGTTAGCGGCAGCTGAAAAGATCACAGCTTCGAATAAGACACAACTCAACACTTTGCATGAAGAAATGTTGACTTTGTGCCATGGAATTGAACAATGCCAAACAACTATCACCAGACTTGAAGCAGATTTACTTACGGCTCAGACAAATCTTGAGAACACTTCTGATTTAGAAAATCTCTCGTCATTGGGAATTTCTTCTGCATACCCCCAGCTTCAGTTGTCCAGTACAGCAGCACATGGCAAATGTGGTATAAATGTTGTAGAGAGTGCAGGTTCATGTAGGATTCATTCTGATGCCACTACTGGCCAGAATGATCCGGCTATCTATACAACTACAGCAGATGCATTAAAACCTAGATTAGTAAGCAGCATTGAATCACTACGCAATTCTAGTCCAGTCATTATGACTGAGAAAGCAAATATGTCACACAGGGTGAATAAATTAAAGAACTTTCATAGCATAGGGGTATGTGAATCAGAAAATAACATGGCACCAATGAAGGATACTGTTGTTAGGATAGAACAGGCATCTGCAGTTAAACATGATGAGGTTGGGGGAAGTCACATGTTAGAGCAGATTGCATCTCATACAGTCATCTCTCCATTTTCAGATGTCATTGGAAAACAGACAGTTATGCAAGGTTCCAGTCTTGTTGCTCACTCATTAAATGTTATTAAGCTTGATAAGGTGACTCAGCAGAATTCTGTTGGAACATCTGTTAGCAACTTTGCTGTAGCCTCAGGTGAGACTGGCAGTAGTAGCAAGTATTCTGCATCCTTGGATGAGCTCTTAATGCCTTCCGACAAAAAAATCAGGCAGATAATGCAGCACTATAAAAGCAGTTTGGACAACGATTCATCTGCTTCTTTGTTTGCACCATCTTGCCAGCTGTTTATCTCTGATCCAGTGTTTTCTTTTCAATTTCCAGTTAGTGCAGCCTCATCAGTCATTGGCAATGCTTTAGCAGCTGAAGCAAAATCAGATGCACTGAAAATTGGAGACACATATAAACCATATCATAGCAGTCTGTTGAGCTTCAGGTCTTACAGATTTAGTGATTTTTATCACCAGAGAGAAGGCCTGAGTGTTTCGTCTGAGACTTTTTCACACAAGCTAGACTGTCGTATTCCTCTGTGTCAGTTTGATCTAATGGGCAAGTGTCTAGATGATAACTGTCCATGGCAGCATAAGTCAGATTATAGCTTAAGTGAGAGGGAACAGTTAGTTGATATTGTTTCCTACTGCCCATCAGTTACTGATATTTGTAACTCCACTCCTATTAGCATGTATGAGACTATGCTGAATCAGTACACTGATAAGTTTTTGAATGATTCGTATGCTCATTTGTCTCATCCAGAACAGTGTAGTCATTTGATCGATCGTATTAAAACCACTGCAGGTTCTACTTATCCTCATGCTGTGTTTACTTCCGCACGTCGTTGGAAGTTGCATGGACCGATGCAGCGTTCTACTAAGAGTGACAGGAGTGAGTTACTATTCAGTTCAGATGATGTAACTGGGATGAGCTTACAAGAGTCAACAGGAGAAGATGTTAGGTACTGGATGGTTGCTGAGTCTGACCAGATCAAGAAGCTTGAAGACGCAGTCATTGATAGGCCGACTGATGACAGCTTGTGGATTAAACTTGCATATGCAAAGATGACGGAGTTGAAATGGTGTGAGTCACATGATGAGTGTATTAGTTATGGCTTGAATATTCTGACACGTGCAGTTGAAGCTAACCCATCAAACAGCAGGCTGTGGTCACACTATCTAGACCTGTATATGCAGAGGTCGAATGCGGGGTCTGATGTTTCTGTACTGTATGAACAAGCAGTAGAGTATGCTCCGTCATATGAGTTTTTCTGGAAATACCTTCAGCTGCCAGCTAGTTATTCACAGAAGATGAACATTAGCAAGCGTCTTCGTCAGTATCTTTGTTCACCAAGGTGTTTTGATGATGCTGACACAAGGTCACACCATTTGCTTGAGACTGTTCTCTACCAGGCTGCTCTCTGCACCATGTCAGGACGGTTAAAGGATGGTCTGCAGGTCATTCAAGCTATTGTACAGTCAAAAGCTTCCGTAATTTGGCTGACGCTGACACCTTGTGATAGAATTGTAATCTGGCTGTCATTCATACACTTGTATGAGTGTCGACAACTCCCGTCAGTGCTGTTTGATCCAGCAAATAGCAATCCAGGTCCAATTGTTAGGAAAGAGCCATTTGTAGTTCCATTCCGCATGAGTGTAAAATCTCGCATTTCATACAAAACGCTTACTCAGCTGTTTCAGAGTGCACTTAGTGCATGTGACAAAGAGATGACTGCGGGAACAGAGTTGCATAATTATGGCTCACTGTGGCTTGCTGCATTGCGTCGCAGTCGTATTCTGCTGGAGCTGTCACATCATGGGTTGCTTGCTGGTCGTCAGCTCTGTGAAGAGATTCTCCGGCAACGTCCTCATCTTATAGACATTTGGTTGTGTCTTGTACAGCTAACTGTTGCGAGCAGTGGCAGTTCCACAGAGGACCCCGCAGTCAGCAGCAGTAGTATTTCTACCACTGTTGAGAGAGCTGTTACCAGCAACCCACATACCGTGACATTATACCTAGCCGGCATTTCTGCGCTCATTGAATGTGGCGACAGTGAAGCTGCTTTGAGCTTTGCTGAACGATGTGCAATCAGCCTGTATGAAGTCGAACAGCTCGACGCCACGTCAGTTGATCCTAACCTGCTATATGGTTGTTTACTTGGGCAGCCTGTGCCACCGAACTACAAAGTACCAGTCCTTCACTCTTCTGTGTCACGGCAGTATATCGCTGATCAACAGGCAAATCTGTGGATCAGTTACTGCCTTCTGCTAGATCTGCAAGGTGCGCATGACCAGGCCACTCAGGCATACCATCTGGCATTGAGTTGCTTGACGAAGGCAGAAGATATCCGACGGTTGTGGTTGGCATTTCTTCGCAGAAATAAGGCTGTCATCTGCCAGCAGTTGCCATGGTTGTCGCCTGCTCATGGTTTTGATCAGAAAAGAATGCTGTGGCAACAGTTTGAGTCCGACACTCATCAGGCTTTGGTATCTCTTCCAGTCAGATGCTGTCTGCCACATTCCAGCCACGTGTGGGATGATTATTCGTGTCATAATCAAATTATCCAAATGTATGTGTCTTGTTTGTCTGACAGGGACATTATCCAACAAGCCTATGAGAAATACATTCAGCACATGCCAGGAAACGTGGAATTGCAGTTGACGAGTGTCAGGTATCTCTTGGACCAAGACATGCTGCAGTTCTGTCACGGAATGTGCTTAATGGCACTTCATAGTTGTCCTAGAGCTGCTCTTCTCTGGAACATGTGCCTTAGGTCGAGTGAAGGTACCGCGAATGTTGGCCTTAAGCGAGCACTTTATGCACAAGCCACCACAATGCTTCCATTCAGTGCCAGTCTCTGGAAACAGTACATCATGTTTGAAGTTATTAATAAGTCACGAGAACATGTGAAAGAAGCACTTGATAAATGTCGACGTGTGCAAGTGAACGTAGCCAGCTTTGTTGACAGTCTACTGAAATAACAGATATTCCTTAATTGCAATTTGCATGAAATTTGTTCTAGCATGTTTTGTGAGTGAGCGTGTGTTATAGATCCTGCACAGTGATTGTTACTGAGTAATTGAGACTTGAGAGCCAGTGTTCTGAGTCTGGTATGATCATCAGCTGTATTAATTGTTAGAAACAACTGCTTTGACTTACTTAGCAGACGTTTCTATCATGCCGTAAAATAATTACAGCTTATGTGGCCTTGATAAGAGGGTGAGATTGTTGAATTTTATGATATGTGACACTGGTTCATGACTGTCATTTATCGAGGATATCTGTTATATTGCAAAATTATCTGAACATACATGTGCATGTGTAACCACTGAACTGCATTTCAAATTTTGTGCGGTATTTGCCAATTTTGTTCTAACAACTTCCAGTTAAGTATGTAAAAGTATGTACACTTTATCTCATTAATTCATATTGTATGCTACATTGTGTTGTGCTGTTAATTCACTGTGCCTTAGCTATTTTTGACATGTGTAGGGTCTATTGCACTAGTCAGTGTTAAGTGATTGCATCACAAAGGCAGTGGAAACGGGGAGGCAAGGGGATAATTCCATCAAGTGTAAAAGCTCATGGACTGAAGTGCTTTTTTACTCCAGCTTTTATTGTAAAATTGCAGAATAACATATGCATGTATTTTCCATTTACATTGATCATTCACAAAATTTTTGTAAAATGATTGGAAAATGTAACGTGTAACTAGACAAAGTATCCCAACTGTTGTTTTCAGTTTATATAAATGCACACAATGAATTTTATGCATGTTTTAAAGTTTTTCAAATTGTAACCAATTTTGTTAAAAACTAGTCAGTGCCTTTTAAATGGTAATAATACACTGTGTCCCAAAAAAGCATCACATGTTTAACTTGCTGTAACTTTGACATAGATGAACAGATTTTGGTAATTTTTGGCAGAAATGTTACTGATAAAGTCAGCTATCAAAAGGTGCTTAAATTTTTCCACTAATTTAATTAATTTTCTGCACTGCTTCACTAAACAGGAAACCCACAAATTATGTACTGTAACTTAAATGCTTCATGCTGTTTTGCCACCAGACACAAAACACATTAAAATATGAGCTGGTCACAGTTAAGCCACACTTCATTGTCAAAACAATCAATTGCATGCACCAGGGATGACCTGCAGGAGGAAATTTGACAATTTAGTCAAAACCCATGTGCTTGACTTTTATGAAGTCTGTCATGGTGTAGTTGCTGTGTCAAAAATAACAGTTGTTCTTCAAGCGAGAAGTGAAAACTAATACAGTGTAGACAGTATTGATTGCTGTTACTATCTTAACAAATGTTATATGCTGTTATGCCTGTCACTAGCAATTTTGTCTTCAGCAAGACAGTGTTGCATATTGCATTCAACACAGCCCAGCTGCTAAAGTGCTAAACTCGCAACTTTCTTTTCCTGATGGAGACCTATAGCCCCATAGCAGTCCATAACAACAAGATTTTAGGAATCATCTACTAGCATTAACATGAGTTACAATGTAAATAACGAGGCTGAATAAATTAAGCCAGCAGCTGGTTGAAGTCTGGCAATGCAGTAATAAAGCATGTGAGAGAATATGCAGTTATTGCATTAAGCATTTCACCAGGTAGTGCAGAAGCACTAGTTAGGTAAGGTGGGAAAATTAGGCACCCTTTGATTCCCTACTTTCTCTTGAACATTTTTGCCAAAAATAATTAAAATCCGTTCATGTACGTGAAAGTTGTAGTGTGCCAAACGTGTAACTTTTTTACTTTTTTAATTGAATCACTGTAGTAGGTACAGCAGAGTAGAATTTGAACATTTTTGCAAGTCTTACAATGCCATCTAACAAATCTGCTTCCACCGCCCCTGTCACGGAACTGTTCTTTTTATTACTTTACTTTTGTTGTGTTTCGATTATGTAAATTTGTTACAGACTATAGTGTGGGCCAAAAAAACTAGGCCACTATGTTTGACTGCTTATATCTTCAAAAGGACTGAACTGATTTATGTGATTTTTGGTACAATTCAACATGGTATTGTTCTGAACACGTCTATTAAATATATATTGAACCAAGTTATAACACAAGTGGCGCCACCTAGTGATAAAATTAACAACTCGGGTTTCACTTGAAAGATCAAGTGAGGCCACTGCATCCAAATGCCTGTATTTTTTCAATGCCCACACCAGTTTGTACGATTTTTGGTATTACTGAACTTTGTGATATTTTTAATATGTCTCTTGTTCAGCAGTTTGTACAGTCTAGTTATAGTTCTGCTAAACATGTTAAGCTGAACTGCCGTTAAGCATTCGTTAAAATCGAAATCTGGGTTGCTAACTTTCGACAGGTAGCACCACCTTGTATATGTATATGATGATTTTGTTGAATATTGAATCAACGGATGGATGGGAATAAAACGACGTCGAAGTGTGCCAAAAAATAATGAAATTGGTTCAGGCACCAATATTATGTTGAACTGTACAGATTTGTACCAAAAATTACCTAAATCCGTTAAGTCATCTTGAAGATGTAAGCAGAAGGTATGCATGAGCCTTCAGCTGTATACGTGGGAGCCTAGTTTTTTTCACCCATCCTGTATGTTGCAATCTGCATGGCTTTGCCAAGTATATTATATAGTCCTAATGTTCTACTAGGCATGTCCTGTAGTCCTATGAATATATGTGCGTTAGTAGTATGTCATTGTCATTATTTCAATATTGTGAATAAATCTGATACAGTATACTTTGGTTACAATCTGCTCTAGATGTTTCATTATCACTCGCCTGGTATATATGGGAGCAGAGTATTGTGATGAGCGTGTTGGTGTGTTTGTCTGTCTGCATGCATATTATATCAAAACGACACGCCCGTATATACGTCACCAAATTTTCTGTGCTCAAAGCATATTGCATGTGGCCGTGAATCGGTCTTGGCGGCATTGTAATATTAGGCCTCCGGTTTTGTGGATGACGTCATGTTTTTCGAATTCGTTAACGGCCAATAGGGTACAGATGCTGAGATTAGCAGTTTATAGATTCTGCATAATGGCGGCCGTCCACCATCTTGGATAGGCCTGTGTGGGGCATGCAAGAATTTGAACGACCCGCAAAGAGTACTTGATGGTCTTTATTGTTGTGCATAATTTGGCTGGAATCGGCTCAGAAGTTTACGTAATAGTAAAGTTTTAATATTTTGCACATTTGGCTTGTAAACGCCTATTCATGCCCCGAAAATTGAGGTTTTGGGAGATTTTGATCCCCTAAATAAGTAGCAATATCAATCTGACTCCTAAAGACTACCCTAACGGCCGCAAAAAGATGTCATTTGAGCCAAGTTTTGGCAAAATCTGTCAAGCGGTTGTGAAGATAAAAAGATTTTAAATTTTCAAAATAGCGGCCGTCAGCCATCTTGGATTTGTGGAACATGAATTCTGGCAACCCACATAGAGTAAGTTACTTGATGGTCTTTATCACTCTGCAAAATTAGGCTCGAATCGGTTCAGTAGTTTTCATAATATGAAAGTTTCTGTATAGGCCCCTTCGTATGGCTTGAAAACGCCTATTCATGTCCACAAAATTGTTCTTGTGGATAAATTGATCCTCTAATAGTGGGGCCCGGGCAGCAATATAGGCCTATATGCCGGAGGGCCAATTAAAGACTGCACTTTAACAGTTTAGGCCTGTCCTAGACAGTAAGCTAACGGATACGAGCGTACAGATAGTACTCGGAACTAAATGGCGAATTGAACGTATGTACAGGGTGTGCCAATAAAAAACAATCTCTTGGGAAAAATTCATTATTTCAGATACCGTAAGAGATTTTTTCACCAAATTTACAGCTTTCACAGAGGAGGATTTGCGCCACATACGCAGCAAATTTTGTCACAATATTTGCGATGGTTTAAAAATTACAGTCATTTTAACTTAAAAGTACAGTTTTCTAAGTGAACCAGTAATTAAACTGCAATTTTGATGTAAAAATAACAGAAAATGCACCATGTGGATGTGCCAATGGATTACCATGCCTGAGGTACTATGCTAAAACACTATCAAAGACACCTGCCAAAGCTGGCCAACGTAATGCTGAGATAAAAGTCCATTTTGTCGACGATACAGAATGATTTGCTTCACGAGTTCATTGATAAGGCAATTGTATCATTTTGCAACAGATTTCGATCGTGTTTGCTGCAACTGGTGGGCACGGACATTGAGAACAGTTTGTTTAAATACAGAGTGAGCTATAGGCATCTGACATTCATGATTGAAGCATTTGAAGTGTTGATGAAAAGCTGTAAAAATTTGACTTGTTATTCATGCATATTCAATGTGCAACTGCATGTTCACTTGAAAAAGTGAACTTTAAAGTTTAAACCGCTATATCTGAGGATCTATGCCGGTTATTTCAATAAAATTTGCAGGATATCTTGCGTGAATACATAAAAATCTGAAAGTTTGGCTCAAATCCATACTACAATGAGTGAAATACAGCATTTTTTTTCTAGGGGATTGTTTTTTATTGGCGCACCCTGTATAGGCCTAGGCCTGTATACAGCTGCCTGAAAACGGCTATGCCAAATAAGCACTGCATGGAAGCCGCGCGTTCGCTGCCGGGATTACCACACCGTCAAACCTACAATTTCAGCTGCGTTGTGAGTTCATGTTCACGAGATGCGTGTTCGACGAAGACAGTCGTGACAAAATGTAGGCCTGCGGCGGGACAGTTGCCAGAAATTCCACGCTGCTTCTTCCTGTTTACGTAAGTTGACTGTGACACCATGACGGTGGAGGCCTACAGCGGTCTGCATGCACTCGGTAGCCGCGGGCAAGACGTTATCGCATTCAATGTGGCTACATTGTATACAAAGTCGGTGATGTTCGGTGCAGTAACTCTGGAGAAATGTTTGTTGGGCCCATTCCATGGGGCCATAGCGGTCCCCTCTGTCACGCGTTGTCGTTGTCGATGTCGTCGTGGACATCGATGCGCAGGCGGCGCGCGACAGTAGCGCTAGCGACATCTGCTGAATGGGCGTG
>Ga0209782_1002012_pt1 | contig 11105 bp, 5 predicted proteins | sample WorMetmaBAHAMAS1_FD_187390 | JGI IMG/M metagenome (GOLD analysis project Ga0209782, IMG submission 187390) | Marine gutless worms symbiont microbial communities from Max Planck institute for Marine Microbiology, Germany - Inanidrilus... | ecosystem: Host-associated > Annelida > Digestive system >...
ATATATAACTGTGATGCCAACACACCTGTTAGGTATAGTAATACTGTTAAGCCGAAGACTTACCGTCCGAATTTTGCATTTCATGCTGTTTATACACTAGTTATTATGCCTTTAACTCAATCATTTTACCCATGAAAATTGTAATTTAAATCACAAGAAAACATGTCTGTAGGCAGCTGTTATGACGGTATTTTGCGACGATCAACGAGCTTAGAGCGACGTACGCGCCTCAAGTCTGTCATTAGCCGTACTGACCGGCACTGCACGCCGGTCAGTCAGCTGGTCAAGTGACTGAGTGACCAGTGAGCAGGATGGACATGGTCTGGAGCACGTCAAGCACTCACTGGTCGGCTCATGTTACTTGATGATTACAGAGTCAGCGACGTCCGTCCGGCGTGCAGTGTGCGTGACTAGTCGACGTAACGTAACCTCGCCTCACATGACGATGACACAGCATCCACTCTGACTGAGCTGCACTCACTGATTGTGTGTGTGACAGTCACACTTGCCCGCCGCTAAATCTTCTCATTTTGAACGTGACGCTACAATACCGGTAGTGGCACATCACACCGCAGCTTAGCGTCCAAGGCTTGAACTGTCTCGTTTGCACAGACAACCGCTAATAGCTTGTCCGAGTTGGAGGAAGTAATAAACCGACAGTTTCATAGATTTATCATGAAATCCGTGAATTAAATAACTAATAATGGCGGACGAGTTCACGGTGGTGAAGCTAAGAAGTGATACCGTGAAAGACGTCGACGTGCGCAAGTAGGAAGTAAGTGCCGCTTTGGAACTTTTTCCTACTTGCACATTATGTGATTCGTCTCCTCTTGACTGACGGACACAAACGCATCAAACTGCATAGGTCTAAAATATATCTCACTAATTCAGCAAAGCATGGTAGAAGGAACAAACAAACAAATAAACAAACAACTAGACAGACAGACAGACAGACAGACAACCAAAAAAAGAAACTGAACTATAACGGCAACAAAGCGACCTGTTTTTGAGTGAGTGTTTCTAAGATGTTCTTGAGTTGATCAAGACAGTCGTTAATGCGTTGACGACGACGTCGCTCCATCAACGGCTTGCTCATCTGACAGACAACAAAACTGACCGCTTGACCACCAGTTGCAATCAGTTACGTCATCATTCAATCCTGCTGCTGCTGATGATGATGATGATGACGTTTACACAGTCAACACTGAGTGATGCCTTCATGGTTTTAGTGTATTAAAACTATTGTTCGAAGTATGTTTATCGTTTTAGTCACTGTTTAGCAACATGTCAGCGGCTTTTAGACCTTTGTTGTTTAATAAATTTGAATATGAATTTGAAGATATCGCGTGGCGAAACGATATGCCCCGTCGGTTGGCAGTTCGACGAGAGCATATCAATGGTGCATTTACCTGGCGAATGGTTCGTTGCCGTTTACGCCATTTCTGGTGGTCGTACAGCCACGCGAACCTGTGGGTTTGACATCCAGCATGGGGTTTCTTATTAGTGTTCAACAGAACAACAACAACATGGCTTTGTGGCCATGGCTCTACTATGCCCCGCTTTGAGCTATGGGCATAGAACAGACAGACGGACGATCTTGCGGAGGGATCCTAGCATTGCTAAATGCCCGGGAGGGGGTATAATAAATAACAACCGAGCAGTCACTGATGCAAAGACTGTAACTACAATCACATCTTCTTCTGGTTACCGAGATTTCGACCTACCATGGCACACTGAAAGCTACTTACTACATTGCGCACAGAAATAAGTAAACCCATTAAACATTATAAATATACGTAACTTTGTAGGCCTACCAGTAATATTTTATTATGCTAGCCACGATCATAGTAGTGAGCGTAAAGCAACGGTTTGGTGTCTGTCTGTCTGTCTGTCTGTCCCGTCTATTTTCTAACGTTATGATTAATTAGCAGATCTCCGACGCGGCCAATGTATGTTTCGGCATTTTTGTCCGAGAGCCAATACTTGTTTAATTTGTTAAAGTTTTAAAGCTGCTACTGCAAATGTTTAGGGTTCACTTTCCGGACACAGTGTATAAAATATTACAAGTACAGTATGTCACGTAGCCGCCAAGTAAGGCCTATTGGCTTGCGCAATGTCTGTATGTATGTCTGCAATGAAACACCAGGCTGTGAATAGACGTTGTGACTTCCTTCTAACGCATTCAGGTTGTTTGGCGTGAAGTTTGACGCGAAAAAGTAATCGCATATTCAAACTTCTTCATGGTCCAGTTTCGTAAGTAAGTAAGTAAGTAAGTAAACGACTTATATAGCGCCAGGTCTTAAGAAGAATGTCACAGGTCTGCTTCAATCACTACTGCTGTTCACACATCACTCACGTACGACGCCATACAGTACCGCAGGCTAAGGCATCAACTCTTTGACTTAACCTGCATGACGTCATCTGCTGCTAAGATGGTTGGCCTGGTGTAACGGTAGCGTCGTTCGTCACATAACCGAAGTTACTCTACATTGAGCCCGGTTACTACTGGGATGGGTGACCGTACACTACCTCGGTACGTAGACCTAACCAAGCCAACTAGGTCGACTCAGCCTTGCAACCATCCGAGGTCGCTGAATCGAAAACCAGCTTTAATTGGCTGAGGTGAAGGCGAAAATGTCACTTCTGCCGAGTGGCAGGTAACACTGTATGGATGCAAGTCTATATGGCACGTAAGTTCCCGTAGCGGTGAGTTTATAGTTACATAACTGCTATATGCGTTTACCTTAAGCATTAGAGCGCGAAATATCATTGTCACTGACACGCAAACAGCTCACGAACCTTGCGTAGAGTTCCCATCGCCAACAGTCGTTCTGGAGGCATGTTCTCGTCTCCCATGACGTCACCGCTTACTACTGTTTCCGCTTCCGGTTTAGTCGTGGCCAAGATGATGACGACGAACGAGTGTTGCGAGGAAATCAAATTACAATCTCCAAGTCTTGTCCGTTAACGCCCGAGGCGCGTCGAGGCGGCGGTTGTCTGTGAGAGAAGTGTCGACCTCGGAGAAGATGTATAGCGCGTCTAGTCCACTCCAGTGCCTGCTGCTGGTCACTCACTGGTCAGTGGTCAGTGTCGGACTGAACGACTGACTCCGCGGCCACCAGGCCATCACGCGCTCTATTTCCATATGCTACGCCCTGTGAAAGGTTAAACATGTCAATGGTGCCCTCGTCTGAGTAGTCCGCTCGTTTAACCCTTTAAACCACCCGCAACAATGGAATGAGTCGTTCACCGTAGCAGTGTAAAGTCTGGGTGTTCGACCACCACTATACACTCCCTGTGCAATACTGCTATACTCACTACGACTAACTTCATACACCTTCAGTTTAGATTTTTTTTTAAACTTCAGCAATATTCATGTTTTTCAAAAAAATATTTTGCTGTAAGTTTTTATTATTTCATACTAAAGATTCGGTCCTTGCAATGACTATGCGAGCGTTATAAATGCTAATATTGAATTGATAATCATTATCAATGAGATGGTTATCCTTAAACGCAGATTCATCTAATGCCGCACTATGATATTGAAGCTCCCGCACTATCTATATATATTCTATATATTACCAGAGGCGAAAAAAATCGTGCACAGTAAAGCTAAACGTTCAACAAAAAAGTTCGTTCTGTAGAATCTTGCGAAAGTTGCCGTTTATAATGAATGAACACTGCTGAAGGGCGGCATCTCTAATTTTCAGATGTAGGACCTAGTTAAAGTGGTTAAACGCCGGTGGCGCGATATGCCACGACGGCGGGGCATATTGCGGACATGTTTGAATCTGAAGGCGGCGTCTATTGTCGCTGTGCAATGGAGTGAGACTAGAGCGAGTGAGTGAGTGAAGTAAAGTGAAGAAGACGTGTAAACGACTCCAGTCACCTCACTGACTTGGTCGCTTGCTTGTCGACATTTATAATCTACACAAATCGCCGTTAATAGCGCCGTGGTATGGAGTCGAGGCGACATCTAGCGACACCCGGACATACCGATGTCGGCTTAAATCTCTACAGCACGCACCTGCTGCACGCTTGCTTACTTACACCTACTATCTCACGGAGATAAACGTCGCATTGTTTGCTATTTCAAACGAAAAAAAAAGAAATATTAGTACTATTCACAAATAAGAAACCGGCTGAGATCATAAATTAACTACTCTCTTCTTGGTTGACGTGAGGATAATGAAAACATTTTTATTTTCACTTAACTACGCGTATTAATTCTAAAAATCGTTTTCAGACAGACATAAATTCGCAAGTTTTTAGTATGCATATTTCAGGATGTTGCTTAAGATTGCAGTAAATTTATACTGTTGACATTGTGTTGCAATTTTCTCCAGAAAATAATGTGTGCATTACACATGTATAATACGCCGCATACAGTATTACTCGGCCCGGAAGCAAAAGAATAAACGAATGTATACGAATTTGTGTTACTAATACGTGAGATGGCTTTGCGCTGACACTAGAAATAGACAGGTGCGTGGCGGACATACTGAGTGGAAAGCTGTGTAGAACTGAGCTAAATCCGGCACCGTTGTAGTACAAACTCCGCCCACACTTTTTTCCTTCCTACTATTCTCCAATTTGCGTTGTCCCCGGAGTGGACTTCAATGGTGACCGGATCTGTGCCCCGCATACGGCCGGACATGATGAAGGGTCCGACCGGATGTATGTGTCCGCCGACCGACGCACACTGCGACCAGTCAGTCAGTCGGCCGTGGAACTTATTGTGCCATGATTTGAATTACACGACCGTTGTGTCGGTCGGTCGGCACTGACTGGAGGCTGGCGCAGACACAATACTCGTTCACGTCTCTCACGCCGACAATAATCACTCATTAGCTTAGCCGCACGTTGCGCACCAACTCACTCAAACTTCACTAGATTTATCGTTCACTCGCTACTTTCTCATTCACCGACCGACGTGTGGAACAAACACTCGTCCTCGTTGCTTGAAATTCAATCTCGCTCTGTCAATAAAAATTCGGTCGATGAGTGACGAGATTTCTGTCAGTAAACAGCAATGCGTTACGCATTATATTATATTATTATTATTAACGACAGTTTAAAACAAAAAGTTTAAATGATTTATAGCTATTTTGCAGCATAGTTTATGAGATTGCAGTGTAAAGCGTTAAAAATAAATGTAGTCGACATACAGGGTTCGGCAAAAAAACTGGACTGTTTGTAAGAGTTGATAACTTTGCAACGGTTAATAAAAGAAAGGCGTATTATACGTCAAAAGTTTCAGAATTTTGTCTAGAAAAGTATAAAACTTGCATGTCAGAAAATTGACATGCAAGTTTTATACTTTTTTTCTGAACAAAATTCTGAAACTTTTGACTCATCACACGCTTTTCAACCATGAACAGTTGCAAAGTTATCAACTCTCAAAAACAGTCCAGTTTTTTGGCCCACCCTGTATTTACTTAGGCAGTTCCAGGATTTGGGAAAAGGCAGTTTGTCGGGAGGTCTGGGGACGGAACTCTACATCGTGTAAAGAAGTTCACCGGTCAAGTATAGGGGAATAGAGCCTCGTGGAGGTCTCGGAGATAAAGTTTTTACCGCGCGACGCTACGCTAGTACGGTATATGCCGTCGTCATGTGTCTGTGTGTCTGTCTGTCTGGGTGTCTGTAATACTCCGGTATTATATCAAAACGCAAATAATGTTCTGATGCCAAAAATCACGACGAAATTCGAACTGGATCACCCCCTACGGGGGCGACAAATGCAAGTGGGGTGGGTTAAAATCGGCCAGTTTCGACGAAAAACGCGCTGTAACTCAAAAACGGTACAAGATAGACGCAAACCTTCAATTAAAGTCGAATGGAAATTCGCATGCGCTCCGTCTGATGACCTTGAGTGACCCCTAACCCCACAAACCACCTCAATTTCTACATTTTTCGTCGCCTTTCATCTTCGTAGTTAGTAAACATAGAGACTTCATATTTGGTGTGCAGGTTGATCGTAGCTAGTCCCAGCCGACGGACAACAAATCGTCTCTGAAAGAGGCGTGGTTACGTCACGTGACCTGTTTGAAATTTTTTGGGCAGCATCTATATCTCAGGAATGGCTGAAGCTAGAGCTATCAAATTTGGTATATAGGGAGATATAACAACTCTTGCCAAAGAGATGAAAAATCATCCATGAAATGGGCGTGGTTTGGCTCATGTGACCCATTTTGCATGTGCAACTGTGGACTTGGAAAATTTTGCCACGGCACGCCGTTGACTGAGATCAACGATGCAGTCGACTACGGACCGGTCGACGACAGTGTTTGTCGCACCTTGGACGGTCGACGCTATTGCTGCTATACACTAAGGCTTAAGCTCTATCGGTTCGATTTGTCACCGTATTTGTTACAAACTGGTTTTTATAATATATTGATAACAAATCGACCAAGTGGAGTTTGGTTTGAACATTATCGTTTAAATATGTACTAATAACTGGTGGTTGTCGGTTTGTTTAGCAATTTGCTGTCGACTGACGCTCATTTCCTGATGATTATACCCAGTGTGCACGATATTGTCGATTTTCCGTAAGGCAGCGTCACGCAGTCTATCGATATAGATATACTTGTGTATAAGCTTTCGGTCTTCTACAAATTACAGTGAATGACCTACATTGTGCTTATATGCATTTAATAATAGTTTAAACAAAAAGTTGAAATGAAGTACAGTAATTTTGCAACACAGTTTAGGCGACTTCAGTGGAATGCGTTAAGAATCTACTCACTTTGAAAGAAAACAAAATTATGTCAACTTTGCATCATGTACGGTGGTTTTATACAGCAGTTGGATGTGCGGGGAGGGGGTCGCCCGAACCACCCTGGATCCGCCACTGTGTAATAGCGTGGCTCATTTGGAAAATTAGTGTTTATCGATATATTTTGCTACTACGATTTCTAACGAAAAGCCTAATGTCCTGCATTTTCACGTCCTGCACTCAAACCGTAAACTTTCATAAAAATCATTACTGAATAGTAGAGCAGTGAATGAAATGCAGTCAGCAGTGAAAAAGTGCAGACTTGAGTGTACAGTACCGGTGTGACGGTGTGATTATGTTTGAGATGATTGTGGTAAATATGAGTCGTGTCGTTGGCGTGAGTGATGGACGAGTTCAATTTGTCAGCGAAATTAGCCACTGACATTCGACTGGTCACGAACCTGACGTGGTCTCATAGTGACTGATGATAGTCACTCACTGCTCATCGGCCATGACACGCACGCTTCTAATGGTCCATCTACACTGCGCACCGAACCACCGTCTCTCTTTAAGATACTACTTAGTGCCAGCAAATATAGAACATAGCTTTTTTAAAAGGAAATCTACTTAATCCGAGGCATTAAATGCCTGTAAAAAGTTGCGCAATACTGATCACTAATAGGAAGTCATATCACCATACAATAAAGTCTTCATTGCAGCAAGTTGTTTAAAGTCCACTTTCTATTTTGTATCTTTATTTTGCTTCGTGCAGAAAAATATTTTTTGTTATAGCCGAGACCTCTTAAAAACGGGTACGCAAATTGTTCCATCGCGCTTTGGCATAATATTTTATGACACAGCCACTAGTCTAAGTACACCATAATATTATGATGATGCTAAACTAATGGTGGTGATGAAGGTGATTATCGAGCTGTGCCCATAGTAGAAGGAATTGGTTTATAGTGCCGATATAAATAGCCTTTATCTCGAGTGCTTATCTAAAGACGCGACGGAGCGTGAAATGAGAGTTGGGCCACGTTACCCGCCCAGTTCGTGACTTCTACAGAACGGCCGAACTCATTGCTAAAATTGGATCCATTCAACTCGTTCACAGTTAATTAATTAGCCGCCGTAGCGTGCACGCTGTGCTCGACAGTTTTACCTGCTTTCCCACTCGATAACGCATCACATCACACTCGCTCCGTCAATGTCGCATGGGCACTTGAACAGCGCAAGACCGGAAGGTCGTATAACGTCCATGTAGTTTAATTTTCATTATAAACAAGGCAATCGTAGACTGCAGAATTCGCCCCCGTTGCCCAGCACACGTTCTTGCTAGTCTTTATTGTTGAGCAAAATCTGGTGGAAATCGATGCAGTAGAATTGGTAGTAGTACGTTATCTTTTCGCCGCTAGCCATTAGGCTAAGTGAAATCGTGACGTCATCCACAAACGTATCGAAACGCCGCTGAATAGGACCACAGAACATGGCCATACACAAAAATTTGGTAAAGTTTGACCTGCAGTTTCTGAGATATGCGAGCGGGCAGACAAACAGACATGCTCATTGCAATACTTCGCACGTCTCTCGGGAGTGACGAAGTAGAAATCGGACAAGACCGCCTGGGCCGTCTGTCTTGAATACGGAATCGGTTATAACTCACAAATGCAGTTGATATGTGGTTAATTTGTTCTCATTGACACCGTAATTATATAAATTACCAGAGGTGTTCATCTGTCTGTCGGTTCCTGTCTGTCTGCGACTCAAGAACAGAAGTTCTTATAAGTTCACGTATGGTGGAAATGTTTCTAGTGGTGAGTAATCCGCAGTGCGGTTGTCACGAAAGGTCAAAGGTCAGTCATCAGAGTTGGTAACGTATGCATAAAACAAGGTTATGGTACATAGCCTACTCCGATACCGACACCCTTTGCATTAAGGATTTGTCCCTCTAGGACAGGACGCAACCAATATCATGCAGCAGGGGTGTTAACTCGTGATCACAACACTGCAGCGTTCTGCTGCGGTAGCATTATACAGCCATAATGCCCACTGTAGGAAAACATGACGTCATCCACAAAACAGGATACATTACACTTATTCAGAGTCCGTTGGCCTAGGCGTCTAGGTCGTTTGAAAGTTATCACTATTTGAAATTTCTGACATAACTCGATGAGCTCTGCAAAAGATTAAACTTGGATGTTTCCCGTTGTTCTCCTCATGGCGTAGAATCTCAGTTATGAGGACCATCACCGAAATACAATCGATTGTTCCTATTTCCAATGCGAAACACTTTTTCTAAATTTAATGGCTATCGCAAATTATATCCAGAGATATTTAGACATTATGATGCAGATAGTAATAAAAACGCAGATACACAATAATAAATTCCAGACACCTGAGCAGACGTAAGTAAACAAATAAAATTAAATTAAGTTAATTTTTTCTTGTTTTCTTTCCCTGCTGCCTGCTTTATGTTCTTTTATCTACCATTATGGGAATAAAGATGTGTATATATAACACAATATCATCGAAATAATGACGGATAGTTTAGTATGTGCAAACACGGCCTCCCATCGACGTCTCGAGTGCATTTTACTTACTTGTCGTTCGCTCAATCAACTTTTTTCTAGTGGCTCGCGAGCAAACAGTCCAGTAAACGAGAACCGTTAATGACTCGCTAATTCAATCTACATGTCGCACATCTTCAGCGATGCGGTGAAACTGTGGGAGCCTGATCTCATACACCGAGTGTGACGGTGCGGGGGTGCATCCGTTCAGTGATCTGCTCATCCTGTCTACTTTCTGTTCTCTCTCGTAGACTCATATCACATCTACCATATCATGTCATGACAAAATTTGATTGATTGATTGATTATAGTGCGTTTGTTACCAAAAATAGAACATAAGTACATTAAAAAGTCCAACTACACGCAGGCTGAAAGACGTAAATAACAGTCAACACATGTTAAAAGCGACCGTAAAATAATACGATTTTAACAGTTTTCCGGAATTTGACAGGATCAGCGACGGTGCGGATGTTGCCAGGCAGTGCGTTCCAGATGACGGGTCCCGCATGAGAAAACGCACGCTCACCGCACCTCGTGTGCAGTCGTGGTAAAAAGTAGTGCATCAGTGAGGTAGAGGAAGACTGAAACCCGGAAATACTGTATACAGTTCAGTTCGGTTCAATTTAGTTTGATCCACTCTTAAACGCAAGGTTCTCAACCAGCCCACAGCTTGCTGGAAGACGCGCCTTTTTAGGCCACACCGAAAGTGTCCTTTGGAGATAAAAGCTGGCTGCAGGGTAACCAGGAAAACAGTTTCAGATGGCTGGCGCTACCATGTGAAATGCACAATGCAGCAGTTCGCTACTTTTATTCACTTACAACTGCTGAGCTCAAAATGAAGCCGTAAGACGACGACAAGCTGCAGCACATGTGCTCGTCCTGACGACGTCAACGTCGTCGTCGTGGTGGTGGTCGTGGAGTGGTTGAATTGACGACAGTCAAACTGTCGTTAGACATGGAATGCCCGCCGGACACGTCCATTGCCAGGCCCACTCCAGTCGACCGTCACGGACAGCTCGTGATGCGTCCAACAAAGCCTCAGTCGTGATAATTCTACCCGTAGGTGAGTGCGCTCTCGGCAGACGATTTAATCGCATAAAATCAGACCGCTTGCTCAACGTAGCCGACAGCGATCTACGCACGCACGCACGCACGCACACCTGCAACCAGCCGACACACCTGTCTGTCCACCTAGCGACGACATTTTCTCGCTGACGCACGATTAACGAGTTCAAATGAATGACGTTAATTGTCGACACGTTAACTGTCTATTCTTTCTACTGTTCGGACTGCCGGCCGGCCAGTAATTCGCTGATTTGTCTACACAGCGCTTGCTTGTCTGATGTCATTATACTCCATAGTCACACGTCGCATCGTTTCCTCCGTTCAACTGCATGCCTTCATGCTGTAGGCATAATAATGTAATCACTATAGTTGTGCAGGAAATAATAATGATGGACGAACCACGTGCACTTACTATTTGGCCTACAATAAGCAGAATATTGTCAGGTTCTCGTTTACGTCGCACTAACTGAACTGAAATAGACGCAGATTTCTCCGTAAATGTCCCGCTCAGGCGCTCAGTTCAGTTTAGATCAAAATAATGCGATGTGAACGCTCTTTTAGGTGTACACGTGTTTTCTGTCTGAACTTCTCGCTATTCACCGGCTTGACTATCGCCCTCATGACGCCGAGACGAAAGGTTATATCTCCAGTACAATACTCTGCCTCCTGTACAGCTGTTCAATTACCAGGTCTTGAATCTCGTACACAAAGTAGTATACTCTCCTCATTTATTGCCTTCTATATTCCATAACTATTTT
>Ga0209782_1002013_pt1 | contig 11104 bp, 8 predicted proteins | sample WorMetmaBAHAMAS1_FD_187390 | JGI IMG/M metagenome (GOLD analysis project Ga0209782, IMG submission 187390) | Marine gutless worms symbiont microbial communities from Max Planck institute for Marine Microbiology, Germany - Inanidrilus... | ecosystem: Host-associated > Annelida > Digestive system >...
ACCTTGTACCCACCCAAAGCCCCATCTTTGCTCTCGGTCCCGATATACATGTTAACTTATCAGCTGATTATTGCATTTCCGCGTCAAAATTAAGTCTTCTTTTTGCTTCTAACATCGTTTTCTGCCATTCCAATGTCGCAAAGTGGGAAATTATGGGCGGTCCAATTCTAAAGTCTTTCCACATCCGGTTATGTTGCATTGATAAAACTACTACCTAACTAGGTACGGGTGAACACCAACGGCCTCTATTGGAATGCATTGGGAGGTTTACGGCGACTATTAAAGTTGCTGAGCCAATAACGTTACTTTCGTTGTTCAACTAATAAATGTTCACTTACCACAATGATGTATTGTCCGAGATTTTTTTCATCTGCAGTCATTAAATTGACATTTTATTGCTGTTTTTTGAAGTTTTAACAGTTTTGTTGACGTCATATTCGTTTCGTTTACACGTGGTTTTGTGGGGATGTTCCTGTATTGTAATTTATTAAATGTTTACGTGAATAGTCTTTACATCTGTTATTGCTCTTGCTGAACTGGTTTTAGCATAATGATAAAACACAATACCTATAACTAGTGATGTCACAGTTCATAAATTTTCGTTTACAGTCGCTTTAAGCAGGTTTTGGGGCAAAAAAAAACAAAGTTTGGATTCAGTTATTGTTGTTCCGAATGGCCCATCCCTAGATCGAAAGGTAAACTGCAAACCGGTATGATCATTTTAGTTCAAATTAGTGATATGCTAGTTTTCGATATTTAGGCATAGTCATTGTTGCTGGCTATACTGGTAAGTAGATCTATGTGAATATGATGGATAATTTGCTACACTAATTCACAGACTTTGTGTTCATAAAATATCACATTGACAAACACTTGAGTTCATAATTAATCCTAAGCAGTGTTGATTGTATGGAGAACAAGAAGCATTTGAAAAATGTTGGGTCCATTCACCACTGCGAGCCGCCGCATGCCGCCTGTTCTAATTGTACATTGTCATTCACCATTCTACCTTCGACACTACTACCAAGATGTCCACAACGACAACAACAACAATGACAACGTGTGACAGAGGGGACCTCTATGGCCCCATAGAATGGGCCCAATAAGAGAAAAGAGTGTCAGATCTGTTCTGACTTTGCAGTTGTGTGCAGTGAGTTTCATACACACACACATATGAGCAGTTTTTACACTTAACAGGGAAAGACTTTAAAATTGACTGCTTAAAATTTCCCACTCTTTGATTTGCAAACTGCTAGGAGCAAAGAAAAGATTTAATTTTGACGTGGAAATGCAATAATCAGCTGATAATAAGTACATGTCTTCATCAGGACCAGGGAAGAAATATGTGGCTTTGGGTGGGTACAAGGTTAACATATAGTAGTATCATAATGCACAGAATGGCATTTGAGAATGCTAAGTAACTGAGTATCAAGGATTGTATATGATGGCACCCTTAGCTGGAGAAAGTTAGGAGAGGTGGAATAACAAACTACCGTTTGCTAGCATACTCTCTCGCCAACGTCTCTGCCAAAAATTAAGAAAATCGGTTGGTCTGCGTTGAAGATATAGTATGCTCTATCAGTGTCGTTTATTTTGAGACACAGTGTAGTTATTATGTTGATAGACAGTTAAGAAACTGAAGAGCTATAACTGCAAAACTATGGTGTGGTTTTTTTTTGTAAAATATTTATTCTGTTATAGGGCAAAGATGAAGAGTTATCAGCCGTGGCCTGGCAAGGTGAGCTTTTAATGATATATTTTCAAATATGACTTTTTTATAATTTTATTTGGATTTCATTTTCAGCTAAAACTGAAGTGTAACTGAATTTAACATACTTGTACAGTTGTTATATTGACAGTTGATTAGGGATGTTAACTCCTGGGAAATCCGATTCCTGGGTCACAACAGGCCAATCCCAGGACAAAATTGAGTGTTAGTTTTAACTGTGTTGGCTACCTGTCAGTTATGGCATGCTTGCTAAATCATTTTCTGGCCCCCTCCCGCTTTGCCAGTCATCATCCGGGAAGCAGGAAGGTCTGGTTTGCAGCCACACTAATCTGATCATTATACAAATGAGGTTATCTGCTGATGTGGGTAAGTTCATCGTTGCAAATCAGTCATTTACCAACGTAGTAGTTGTAGTTAGTTTTATTTCAAAACAAACCAACAAACCGCTGTAAGTGTAGCTTAGTGTACACAATAGACAGCAATACGTATATAATACAGAGACATACATAGTCCACACATACACATAGTCCAGAGATAATAATGGATTCTTCAACAACACTGATATTAAAACTCAGTCATGCAGTAATCTGCATACAGCAGTGGACAGGCAATGTTTCCTGGCAGTAATTAATGCACGGCCTGCCGTTTGTGATGGGGGATAGTCGATTGCCAGATCCGGATTTGGAGTCATAGTATATCTGGCTTCGGATTCTACACTGTGTCTCAAAAAAACGACACTGATGTAGCACAATATAACTTCGACGCATATTGACCGATTTTGGTAATTTTTTGCAGAGTTGTTGCTGAATGAGAATGCTATTAAATGGTGATTTGCTATCCCACCTCCCCTTGCTAGTGTCTCTGCACTACCTGGGGAAACATGAAACAAAGAAATTTAGTCTCTTCAGTCATGATGTATACCAAAAATAACACTGATTTGACTTGCTATATCTTCCACATTCATGAACCAATTTTAATAATTTTTGGCAGAAAATAGCGGTGGTGTTTGAGCTATCATCAGCCTATTTAATTTATCATGTCCGTGTGCTATTATGTCCTTAATTGGGTGCGAAATTGTGTTAGCAGAAATGACACATTTTCAACGTCACTGGTTGTTTCTAAACATGCCATTTACTAAAAAAGGTAAGATTTCGGTTAAAAATTTGTTTGCGTTGAAAGGCTACAATGCTAGGCATTTAGTCAGAGAGTTTCCCAGAAAAAGCTAAAATGTCAGCAGCGTCTACAAATCGTTGCAATAGCTATGGATTACTGGTTGGTCAACCGTCGTCTCAGCTGTTGCAGATGATGCAGTGCCCGCATTGAACTTGTTGACGAACTGGTGTTACACAAAAATGGCTATTCGAGAAATAATAATTATTTGCATACTGTACTTAATAATATGACCTTATTGTTTACAAAGTATTATCAAAATTGGTCGATGAATGTCAAAGATATAGCAAGCCAAAGCAACGCTTGTCATTTTCGAGCATGACTGAAAAGACCCATTTTCAGGGTTCATGATTCCCAAGGTAGTGCAGAGACATTAGTTAGGAGAGGTGCGATAACAAATTACCATTTAATAGCTTGTTCATTCAACAATACCTCTGCCAAAAATTACCAAAATCGGTTTATGTTCATTGAAGTTATAATGTGCAACGTCAGTGTGTTTTTTTGAGACACAGTGTATAACAAGTCCATTCTTTTTTTGAATGCGATCCGGATTAACTATGAAATATGAATTGAAATCTGGATTCGACAATCAAATATCTCCATAGTTTGCATGCTGGACCTAGCCACAGACTCGTGCTTCCAAGAAATACGAATAAGGTGGCATATGAACACGATAAGTGATGAATGCATTGCTATTTCAAATTTGAGCAACCACTTTCAGACTTATTTTGTCAGTCAAACTCCAGAACTGAAAAAAATATATATTTACATCCCTAATTGTTGCTACATGTTAACATAGCAGATAATACTGCCTGTAGACCAATGTCATGGTTACCGAATTGATGTTAATATTTTGTAATGGTTATGTTCTTTTCTCAGTTAATGTCAGTATTAATAATAATGCATTTTTAGGTAGCTGAAGCAAGGTCAGATATCAAATCTCCAGCTGACAAGAAGCCGAGACAGTTTATCTACTTCTTTGGCACAGAAAACTAGTAATTAACTTGTTTGTGTTTGTTCGACATGCAGAAAGAGTCATATATCATAACTTATATTAATTACTATCTTGAATTTTTTAGTGGAATTATTGAGATTTGAAACCACAACTGTAATTGTAACCATTTCTTTCTGCCTTTTGTAATTTTCCCTTATCATGCTGTTCCTCAACGGAGTTACTTATTATTATTGGTTTAATACATACTTGGTTAAACACTTAGTGTTTTAATAATGTCATTTGATGCTGTGCATTAGTAAGTTATTACAGAGTGAAATACAAACACGGTCAGACAGCTACCAACAGAAGTACATATTGCTAATGAACAGAGTTTGTGCCGTGGGGCTTTGCTTTGTTGGTCTTATTGGCAGTGAGCTAGTATCATTATTCTGCATGAACATTAATGTAAACTGCTGTTGTTGAATTTGCCATGTCTCTAAGTTGTGTAGAGCTCTGCTTATTTTGGTTGTATTGTTGAATTAGAAGATTGCACGTCGCTTATTAAGTTATACGATATGCTAAGGTTTTAGTATTGTTTGGTTACTGTGTGTGAAAGTTGTGCTGATTGTGTAGCGCGTGGATAGCTGAAGATCAGATATGGCCGTACGTCGAGTTTAAATCTAAATTCATGATTACACAGAAAGTTCCGCAAGGCTTCAAGCAAGCAGTGGATGCCATTGAAGAGCAGCTGAGTGCTGTTGGCAACACAACAGCTAGTGATCTGGTAATTCTTAGTTTTGATTTGTTATTGACATGGAATATGGTATGGCACCAGTGTAGATAAGAAAGTGCGTCCACGACATCCCCCTGGACATTGACTGAACCTGGGCTGTACATCAGGAATAAATTAAATAAATAAATGTAAAACTTTAAAATTTAAATTTAATTACAATTTAGCCACATGCCGTACTCCAAAAATTAATCTCTATTAAATCTTTAATTTTTACAATATAGCCTTTACCTTAAAGGCGCGATATGACCTGAATTGTGTTAAAAGCGCCGTTAAACCCCAATCAACCAACCAACCAGATAAGACAGACAAGTACTTTCCTATTCCACTTATCTGTGCAGTCTTCTGGCAGGTGATGCTGACTTGTCGCATTATATGACAATTGCTACTTGGCATCGGAGAAAAATGTGTTTCGACATAACATAACGATTCTTTGCTTTTTGCTCTCTTCATTTTTTTGCACTTAGTTTTGTAATCTTTCAACTGTGTTGATACATGCTGTGAACCCATGTGGCCCCCGTGTTCGCTAATAAATACTGGTGAGATTGATGAATAAGTGTTATTTTGTGTTTCTTTCTTATTAAGTTGGGTTTGTGTATCCAGCAGAAAGATGCGGAGACGAGTGACGAGAAAGATGCAAGTGAACCACACACAGTTGTTGCCAAAGCCAGAAGTGTGACACAGACTTCTTCTGATAAGAAGGTGATTATCATAATTTCTTAAAGTGCATTTCTTATGACAGTAGATGAATTTCCACCGACGTTACATGCTCTATGGAGCTCTGTACTGGCTATGACTTTTTTGACAACCAACAGTATGCCATTGACTTTTCCACAAAAGTCTGGCTTGTCTAACTGACTGACAGATTACAAAGGTAGTAATTATCACTAATCTATACCACCAGTGGACACCAAAACATTCCCTATAAACCATAATGGTTAAATTCTTGTGGCTTGTGTCAAAAGATTTTGCAATTTCTTCGGTGTTTGTACCAGCATTATGTAGCTTATCACAGAATATCTAACATATCAAAAATTGTCCATTTGGCAGACATTTTCCTTTGGTTTTACAATAATGGTTGGGTGACAGGAAGGATGTCGAGCTCATGAAAACTTGTGCCATTTTTTCTGATCGGTTTTTCTGGAGTAAGTGCAGGAAAAATTACCACAAGCTGGCTAAACCAGGCTTACGTTGAAAACAGGGCTTCATTAAAATGGAAGTAGGTAATTAGACTTACATTTCTCGATTGAAAGGCATACATAGGTACAGACAGAGTAATCCTTTAGATTACATGCACTTTTTTGTTTATTTCTAGAGCAATCAGTCGTCGTCACGAAGCACTTCTAATGTACGTAAAAAGTCTCAGATGCCTGCAAAGAAACAGGCACCAGTTGAACGGAAGAAACGAAAACTGACAACTGAAGTGGGTAGCTTTCTCAGTTGTAATTGTTATGTCCAGTTTCATCAGCACTGATTATTCATAGATTACATCGTTATTCGGTGATTAGGCATCAGTCATGTTTTATTGACTTCAGATCTTGGTGTCTTCTCTGAATAAGTTGCCGAATGTAATTTAACCGATCAGGATTGTATAAACAGTGATTAAACTCCAAAAAAATTATGTCATTTTATATCAATTTATATCATTTATATTGCCATACTAAGCCACTAATAGAGAAAAAAACGACTAAGAGTGTAAACAAATCGGCATCGTTTTTGCCCAACAACCGAGTGCTTTCACTTTCGCAGCTTATAAGCTGTGACAGTGTGCCTATCATGTGATGTCCATCAGCCAATCATGCGGCTTTTCATGCCGCAGCTGCACCATAGAGCTGTATTTAGTCTGTGTTGAAGAAGATAAAATACTTGTAGATTATTTACTGAATAACAAACCTGGCTCTGCGTAGATAATCCAAGATTTATTCAGTGTTGATAAAACTGAGCACTACTGTTATTTATATGACAAAATTATTAGCCCATAAGGTGAAGTCATCTGTGTACAATGAATTTTTACATGTATTGAGATTGTGGCTACAGATGGCAGATGTTTGAAGATATGCTGTGGTTGTAACTGCATTTTTTCGGTAAAATAAGTGTATTTACAGGATGCTGACTATAATATATGGTAGAGCAATACTGTGAAAATAAACTCTGTAATTTTTACTTTGGAGTAACGAAACGGCTCGGAAGAATATCAGATGTGTTTGATGCCGTTTCTATAGCAACGACTGTCTCTGAGATCTCTGCAACTACTGACTACTAGGCTGTTGTTACTAGCTACAACATCAGACTGGTGAGTTTCGTTGACTGATTGTCGTTACAGATTAATCAGAATACAGCTCTGTATCTACCAGACATCATATCATCGCAGGCAATGAGTTCCGCTGATGAGTTTATCATCTCAAGCACCGTACCGCTCAAGATCGGGTTTCTCGGACTTGGCAACATGGGATCTCGTATTGTCAGCGCTCTGCTACAGTCCGGTCATGATGTTACCGTCTGGAATCGAACGCCTTCAAAGGTCACTCATCAGTAACCTCTATATCAGCTACGACTGTAACAACTTTTAACTATACTCTTGATTCCTGCATTCTAACGATAACATACATGTTCACTCCTAGGTAGTCAGATTCGACTGTCAACGTGGCATTTTTGCTTTAATTATCATCATAGTGCTGTGACACTGTGGGATGGGCATCAGGAAAAACATTTGGCCTCGACAAATATAACAGTGCGATAATGTCGTTATTATCTGTCTAGAGCTAGGCGCAGATGGGTTGCATATTTTTCGCTGATGCCGTTGCTACCCACATTATGTTATTTTATTTATTTAGTATGAATTTTGGTACGGTAGTACACCAAACACAGAAGCAAAAACAATAAAATCACAGTAGAACCAATTTGTACAGAGTGTCTCAATCCTAGGCCTACTGAACATGTATAAATTCATCTAATGATGTTGAACCCACAACAGATCTGAAATAACTTTCAGCTTATTATAGTCAGTGTCGGTCAACTATGCCTCAGCTCTCATTCCAGCCATCCTTTTGGTAATGGCAGCAATATTCCAAATAGACGCATCAAACAAAGAAACATCCTATCTATTACATCGCGAAAATGAGAATACTTTTACCTAACTTATGATGCTGGCTTACCCAGATTGTGCTGAAAAATAGGCCTAAAATGGGTATTATTACCTACTCACCTGTAGGGAGCGGACACTCAGGTAGGTGGTAGGCAGTAGGCCTAGGCTTTCTACACTGGCCCACAATCTTCACTCAGTGTTACACTGCACTACATCACAGTTAGCTATTTGGCTAATATAGACAGCTTAACAACAGCCGTTTAATGACTCTTTGTTGAGAGTAACCCAGGTGAGATGGTACCAGGAAAATATTCACCCCACTGACTCCTATCTTTGTAGTTATATTTCTTAGTCTTTAATTAATTTTCTACATTTACTGTAGTTGATTGCATCCTTTTTGTTAGTCAAGTCCAGTCCAATAATCTCTTTTTCAACGTCTCTGAAGGCTTCTTTTGTCTGTAGTTCATAGTGCAGTAAACTAATAATTATTATAGCTTTTGCATATTTGAAGATACAGTATATGTTGGGTAGTTCGTGAAATTGTAATAAGGTTGTGAAGCCACATTAATAATGGTTTTCCAGTTCTGATTGCGGTGCAGAGATAATTGTGGTTGTAGTGTATTGTCAGTTTAAACTGTTGCTTAAAGGATACTGGAGATAGTCTTATATTGCTGTAAGTTATTCAATTTGATTTTGTGTGCATTTTATTTATATAATGTTGATAACAGAAGCTTTGCTTTTAGTATTTTTACACTCCTGAGAAGGTGTTAGGAAATTTGTAGAAAATACTGCCACTCCTGTTGTTTCCCTGGAGCCATTTGAGGGACCTCTGGTTAATCTAAAATGTACCCGTAAATTGCCATGTACAAGACAAATCATAATATTTACAGACGTTGGGGAGTTTGAGGAATTTTTTTGTATGTGAATCGATTGCGTTGCAGTGTCGTGACTTCATGACACAAGGTGCAAGAAAGGGCATCAGTGCGGCCGACGTTGTCCAGTCGTGCGACATTACTTTCTGCTGTGTTGCCGATTCTATTGCACTCAAAGAGGTAACAACTTCTCTTAGCATTGTGCTGGCACTGAATAGCCTATAATGTGTCGTTAAGAAACTACTCACTCACTTAGCATTGTAGCGTGCATGTTTTTGTGGGGAAAGGCTTTTGTTGAGGATAAAAAGAGAACTTGATTTTTTAGGGTTGTTTTAATGTATTTAAAATAATATACAGTGTGTGCCGATAAAAACAATCCCTTAGGATAAATTCATTATCTCAGTTACTGTAACAGATTTTTTTCACCAAATTGACAGCTTTCACAGTGGAGGATTTGCGCCACATATGCAGGATTGTTTTTTATTGGTGCACCCTTTATAATACATTGCTATTGGTGCAATTGATTGATTGGAAAGATCTCTCTGAAATGACCGGTAAAATCATTAATGCACTTTCTATATAGCAACTAAATTAGCACGAGTGGCATATTACACACTAAAACCAACTTCAATGGATATTTTCCGGGTTTAACTGGGTTAGCCACTAATCCCACGTGCTGCCGTCTATTTATTTCAATCCTGTGCATCATTTTGGGTCAATGCAAAACTCCACCTGTATGTACTCCTGTAAAATGTTTAACCGTGTCTTTTTCACGTCCCTTCCATTTCACTTAACCACTTGCACACAGTTATTACTATTTTAAAGCTTCATATTATTGGCTTTGCATTACCATATCTTTACCTGCATATTAGACTAGAGTTTGTTGTGTGACATATACATATAGCCAATACTTACTTAAACTGGCTTCTTTTTGTATGTGTCTCCAGTTTTCATAGAAAAGAACATTTTGTGATAATTGAAGCAGTCTTCTTGCAGACGTGCCTTTCCTGCTTATCATTCATCATTGTTAGGTGATTTATAATTCACCGACTACAGTAGTGTAGGCCACCCATGCATTACAGTGTCATACAATTAACATGTTAAAATGTTAATGACTGATAGCTTCAGTAAATAAATGTGTATTCAGTTTCCGTTTGAAGACGTTTAAAGAGCTCGATGCACGAATATCATGTGGAAGTCAGTTACCCAAATGTTTCAAAACGTGAAAGTAAACTTGAAGGAATATATCAGGAAAAGCAGTCACCAGCATCGTCCTTTGCATCCATGAAATCTGTATAAAAATATGCCAGACCTTTGTAGTGGCAGTCAAAACCGCCATTGAATATTACAGTTACGTGCAGTGATAAAGAGCAGAAAGCAAGTGATAAGGTAAACAGACACACAAACTATCTATATGAACTGAGCTGTCGACATCTGATAATGCAGGTGGTGTCTGGTGAGTGCGGAGTGCTCGCTGCTATCAAACCTGGTAAATCATTTGTTGACATGTCGTCAGTAGAGGTCGAGACGGCCATCGAGCTGTACGAGGTGTGTACTCTTACTGACAGATTTTGACACTTGCACTTGCATTATGACACTCGTAGCGATTTCCTTAGAAGTTAGCATTCACTTCTTTAGCAAGAAACAAGCATTGGAGGATGTTAACATTAGAGGCATGGATAATGATATTATAGACACAAATAATAATGGAGTTGCACTGTTTCGTAGTAAATGGAGATGCCGACAATAGCAGTGACTGATCGTTTCTTTTATCAGTCTGTTACTGGATCATAGTGTACTGGTTGCTGTTGAAATTGGAACACAGAGTGAGTTAGGTGCTGTTGTTGCGTGTCTGTTATCTAGTCGGTGACGGTTCGCGGAGGTCGGTTTCTGGAAGCACCGCTCGTAGGTACGTTGCTGCAAGAACAGGACAACGAACGTCAGCTGCCGCTAGCTTTGACCGCCGGCGACTTTGGCCTTTACGAAGACTGCATTCCGTATTTTGACTCGTTTACCATGAAGAACTTCTATCTCGGTAATTCACTGACTGACCTATTATTATTATTATTATTATTAAGTACATTTATATAGCGCAAAATCGCGTAATGCAGCTAATGCGCTGAATCGACAGTCACAGTACACTGTGTCTCAAAAAAACGACAATGACGTTCTACGCTATAACTTCAATGCACATTAACCGATTTCGATAATTTTTGGCACAGATATTGCTGAACGAATATGCTATTAAATGGTAATTTGTTATCCCACCTCTCCTAACTAATGTCTCTGCACTACCTTGGGAATCAAGAACCCCGAAAATGCGTCTCTTTAGTCATGCTCAAAAATGACACTGCTTTGGTTTGCTATATCTTCAACACTCATCGACCAATTTTGATAATATTTTGTACACAATAAGATAATACTATTAAGGTAAGGTAAGGTAAGGAAGCGTATAGCAGTTTGTGCTACAAGCACCGCACCGCTACGGGAACTCACGTGCCATATGGGATCACACAGTGTTACC
>Ga0209782_1002014_pt1 | contig 11104 bp, 11 predicted proteins | sample WorMetmaBAHAMAS1_FD_187390 | JGI IMG/M metagenome (GOLD analysis project Ga0209782, IMG submission 187390) | Marine gutless worms symbiont microbial communities from Max Planck institute for Marine Microbiology, Germany - Inanidrilus... | ecosystem: Host-associated > Annelida > Digestive system...
GACCACAAGGATAGCCAGGATGGGCGGCTTCTTGAGCCAGTTCCAGGACTTCCTGGCGGTAAATAAAGTTTGCGTCGTTTTGAAGAACACGGGATGATAAACAGAACTTGTTGAAATGTAGGTAGGGCCTACAGTTTATAGCCATGTCACATAGCAGCGTTCATCTTTTTTCCTCTTTTTCTTCTTCTCGTTTGGAGCATTATGGTTCTGTTGACTTTTGATGGCTTATACACCGGACTAGATTGTGTCGCCCCAGAAGAGGAGCGGGATTTTGCAGAATGCCTTTCCTGTCAGCAACTGGCTTTAAAGAACTAATACAGCAGTCTGCAGCCAGCAAAATCCGGCCCTTTTCGAATCCACTAGCTGATTCCCAAGGTAGGATTGTTGATACCTTCACCGCAGCCGTCTGAAGCCAGTGTGGTATCTGTAGTTGTTTAATAGTAACCTTCTTTCAGTGGTAAACTTGTGATGAAAGGCTAACAAGAACGTCATCATATGCTAAGATAGTGCAACATGCGAGCCACTGGATGCAGAGACTATTGCTGCCGAATTGCAAAACTCCCCATTTTTCCATACGCCACCAGTCATCCTCAGTTAGTACTATTTGGGTTTGCACGATACTACGATTCGGGTCGGCTTTGGCATGCAGGTAGCCAAGACACCGATCTATGTTGTTATGTACTATTTCCACTTTGTTGCACTGTGTGATTACAATCCACCAACATTACAGACAGACTGTGCTAGTAAAAGTGATGTAATTCAGCATGTGGCTATGGATACATACATATTTATCGAAATTTTTACAGTGTGAAACTGTTGCGCATATTTTTGTTATTCAGCATTACCAATGCCGCCAGCTGACTTCTTCAACCTCGGAGTGGCCAGTCCTGCTTCTGTACCGTCCTCTGATGCGCAGCCGTCTGCACCGCCACCTGCTGTTGCACCTGGCTACCGCATGCCACCAATGCCGATGTTCCGTCCTCCAGTTGGAATGATTCCGATGCCGATTGGACCAGGTGGACCCCGAAGGCCTCCACCTCCGCCACCACGCATGGGCGGACCGCCGCCTGGACGCCCGTTCCCACCGGGTATGTATGACAGCTTTATTAGATGTACTGGACCCCAACATAAATTGCTATAATTCAATAAAAAAGATTGGTCTGTTTTTGCAAAGTACAGTAATTACACAAAATGCTGGATGGGGCTAGCAGTTTATATGAAGATTGCAAATTTACTGAACTACATTTTGCCAAATATTATCAATATCTCCACTGGTCAATATTGATCAAAATTTGACCGTTATTTCAAATATACAGGGGTCTAATTTTTTTTTGGGACAGTGTATATTATGTCGAGCGGGACATAAAATCTTAAAATCCAGTCTAGTTAGTGAATTACAGGCAGTGATTGATTGCTGTGTGCTGTGAAGGGGTGAGAATGCCGCCACCTCCGCCTGGAATGCTGCCTGTTCGTGTTCCGATGATGAGACCACCCATGCGACCGCCGCCACCTGCTGGGTTCATTCCGCCGCCGCCGGCAGGCCGACCTCCGGCTCCCGCATCAATCCACTATCCTTCACAGGACCCGAGCCGCATGGGATCCGTTCAGAAACCGAGCAAGGAAGCTCCGGCCACGAGCTCGGAGTGATGAGCAACAGAGACAGCTAGTATTAACATTAACTGTACAGTGCCATGTGCCGATCACGACAGTTATGCTTATTTACGTCAATGACTCGTAGTGAAATTTCGTGCTGTGAAAGCTTTTAGATTATGAAATAAGCTGATTATATGACATGTTGGCTTCTGATTGCCCGGCCCATTACTTCGTGAACTAACCCTCCCCCATGCACGATCCGGCGTTGTAATGCGCCCCAATTCACGTGTTGATCTCGGCGCTATATTAATCATTAGCTTGGTTACTTACGTACTTTTTTGAGAACAAGCATGTTCCAATACTAGGCTGAAGGTTGTAAGGGCAACAAAACATGGCTCTAGTTTTTTTTGTGTTCTTTCATGTTGTAGTACATTTTGTCACACATGCATGTTTGCTTTTGTAGTGTTTGATTTAGTTTTTTTAAGCCAATAGACTATCTGGGAAGAACTTCAACAAAATGACCTATTGCTTGTCACCTGGGATGTAAAACCTTAACCAGTCTGTTAACTCTGGAAAACGAAGGTCAGGGCTTTATCCCAGAGGAACACCACAGGGAGACAACTTTAGCAGAATTAATCGTACCTCTTGGTCACTACCTACCCTGTTCTTTTTCGCGGCTTTTCGGGTGAATCTGGATTAGAGAGCTTTTTCCCCAGTTTTCCCCTTCCATTTGTTCCACAGAACAACTACACGGAATAAATGGCACAGGTTTTTTTGGTGGATTCACAAATAAGGAAATGAGGAATGAATGTATATTGGGTTCAAGCAGTGTATACCAGCTGAAAATTACAGCTGTTAAAACTGACATATGGTATGTATTTACATTTTACAATTTGAAATATTTTTTTCAATTTTCCGCTGCTTTTGAACTAAGACTCTTGGCACTGGTCAGTGGTTATCATCCTGACAGTGTTCATATGAAATCCCTCAGTAATTTGGTAAGAGGCCGTGTTGCCTGTATGTTACATTCTGCCACACAAATTTCCTCCAAAAATCTGCCCATTCACGTGGGGCATTTGCACCCCAATCTAACACATCATTCCTTAGGTTTACCCGACCCACCGCCCCAAACAGCATCTCGATCGAGTCTGCCATTTTGCACAATACATGGTCATTTTCCATTGGATAGACCAAACAGAGCAATGCAGTGTAAAAAATACACTGTGAACCACTTGACTGCAAAGTTTTCTTATAACCGACCACAGATGACAAGAATGGCCAATGGTACACAATATCTACAATCAATAATTTTTGGTATACATCACAATACACAACATTTCGTAAGTAATGTTGAATCAAATATCGTAGTGATGCATTTTCCATGAAAAAAAGTCGACATACAATTCACCGTGTCACTTTAATACTGCATTAACAAAGATTTACAAACACGATAATTTTACACGGCTTATTGGGCTTGACATCATACAGTGTCCTCTGCAACTGCAGAGAAAGCCGACTCCGACTACAGCGAAGCAAAATAGTGCATACCCTCATACAACATCTGTGTAGGCATTTAGCCATTATACGCCACTGTTAGGCACATAAGCCATAACATGCAAAACTGGTTATCCGGGTCAGATAATAAAATAATTTGCACAAACGTATTTAGTTGCAACTAAGCGGAATCATTACTACGAAGGAGACAACTCTACACGTGGTTAAGACTGAACCTTTCTGGCTTTAGCTTTTAACAGGCATTTCATATTAAAAAAGCCATCACGACCAAGAAAAATTAAACAGAAAACATACATGTGAACTTTGAAATACTCTCAGTACATAACATCCAAGTAGAGATGACTCGGAAGGATGAGAGGTGACCACTGGTTCTGTGGTGTTTTTAAAGAAGTTGCAGTTAAGATTTAGGTCCTGTGTGTTTATCCCTCGCACCAGAAACCACTGCAACTGACTTCCTGGGGGTGAGAACTGTTTCCAAATGTCAAACTTGAAAGTAAGTTTATATTATAACCACCTCAATAAAGATAGAGTGCATCTTAGAAAGGAAAGGACTGTGAAATAAGCATGTATTATATTTCCTGATAGCTAAAGGAAATAAATATCAACAGAAACAAGACTGCCATTCCACACATCCATTGTCCACATTAGTTCTGTGACACAGCTGCACACTGCTGCTTTGAAACTTTTGCAACTTATAGACGCTGCGTACATTCCAGCCTTTGCTGGTAAACTGCCTGGCTAACTGTTTAGCACTGTAGCCTTTTAATGCAAACAAAGTTTTAATCTTATCTTCTTTAGTAATCAGCATATTGACAAGCAACCACTGGCGTCAAAAATAAGTCATTTCCACGTTCATAATCTTGCAGCAAATTAAAGAAAGTAATAGCAAGTGGACAAGAAAAATTAAATATGATTATAGCTCGAACTCCTTGGCTATTATCTGCCAAAAATTATTAAAATTGGTTGATGATTGTTGAAGATATAGCGAGCCAAAACAGTGTCATTTTCGAGACACGATATGACTGAAAAGACAATTTCCGGGGTTCATATTTCCCCAGGTAGTACACAGACATTAGTTAGGCAAGGTGGGATAACAAATCACCATTCGATAGCATACACTATCAGCAACATCTCTGCCAAAAATTACCAAAATTGGTAGGGGGTAGGGATGTGTGGAAGTTGGTTCTGGCAGCTGAACTTAAAAGAGACTACAGAATTTAATCAAATCCACCGTAATCAAACTGGCTTTTCAGTAACCTCGCTGTTTCCTGAAACGAAATGACCAAGTTTAGATGATAGGCAATTAACTGCTCAGTGGTTGAACTACAGCCACGACAGTCACTTACCTGTATATCATCAAATAGAAGCCTGACCTCAAATACAGGCCAGGACTTGAATACATGACATGCTGCAATTGTTTCTGCACGCAATATGGGATTATCACTATTCGGCCGAATGTGAGTAATAAAAGTGTGATTAGTAGCACACATAGGCTTTAATTTCTAAGAATTCATGCACTGTCTGTTGAGCAACATATGTTGCCATTAGTTAACTTTAATGTGAATTTACTAACAGAAGACCCTGGATTTTTTGAGGATTTATAATAAATTGTGGCAAACCATATGCATCTGTTCATGCAGTAACTGGGCTGAATGTATACCAGACTATATTTATTCACGTGCAGTAAACTAAGCCGACTGCTCGTCTATTTTTTTACAGCGTCTTGTATATATAATTTTGCACACCTCATGTTACACTTCAATGAGTACACCTTGTGCATATTAAACAGCATACATTACAATGAAACAGAACCAGTACAACACCGGGCGACCATCACGACGTAGAAATACTGACTACTTTCTGCATCAAAATATACACAATAACTAGTGCGGCAAGCATTCAAACAAAAAAACACTGGAGTAGGAAAATGCCAAAACGCTGAAACCAGACGGCACTCAGTCGAGTGCATACCTCCACCACAGTGTAGCATAGACAAAAAACCTACACCTCCGTTCTGTGTTGTTTTTCTCACTTATTTAATGCACTGTGAACTGAAGTGAGTATAGCACTTTTGCACTGTGCCATCAGCGATGTTCTTAAATTCACTTCCGTTCTTCACAACAATCGACTACTTTCCCTAACCACCAACCCCAAAATTTAATTGACTCTTTCATACAGTCCGTTTTTCCAAATTTAACGAAAACCACTTGTAACTGAGTAACCCCGTTAAACAGACAGAAGTAGCCATCAAAACAGTACCTTTCACTACTACCAGTGGTGGAGGTAAGATGAATCTCGGCAACAAAATGGAAATCAGTACATCACAACCAACTTCAAAACTCACTATGTACAACTAAGGGGTCAAAAGGGACATCATACAGTTGTCCACTGGTAACAAGATACTGTCTGTGAAAGTCTGCTACAACTGAATTACGTATGTATACATTACTGAAAAGGGCAAACTGTGTCTTCATACGCGGTGCAGTTTCCATATGTCAATGGGAATTAAAAATTGTTTTTAGTGCAAAATAATCTACTAAAGGCTCTTTATTGGAGTGGCCTACAGCAGTTTGTGTTTTACACAGATCTCAAGTTTAATAGTGGGCAGGTGCACTAAAGCATGCAAATTAACCGTTAGCCACAGACGGCCCATATACAAGCATCTTAAAGCATACAGGAATGCACAATATGCTCTCTATAAGCACATGCACAATGAATGCATGAACCCAGTAATGACTTCCATTCCCCAAACCCTGAATTTCAGCTCGACATGCAAATTCCTGGTGTCGCCCGTGTTTAATTACAAAGCAAACAACGTTCAATACTCAAAGAGTTACATGCACAACCGACACCACAGATCACAGCATTAATGACAACAACTACAGCTTGCTAGCGTGCACTTTTCATCCACAACCAGTCAGCCGATGATGCCATGCACATACTTGTGCTTGAATTACGCAAATGGGTCAACCACCACAACAAACGATGTGAGAACCAGAGTAAAAATGCTGTTACTGCTGCTTGTTCACCATATCGCATTTTTAACGACAATGGAATTTTTTTTACAAATTTTACTTGCAATACATTGTTTACACATACAGACATAGATATTTCGACAACACATAATTTTCACCTGTCAATAGTGCTAGCCAATAAAAACTGACTGCGTTATACAGGGTGGGCCAAAAAATGGACTTCGTTTGTACTAATTCTGTGTGCAGATGATCGCTGCTGTTACTTTCACTGCATGTTTGAGTTAAAAATTGGGTAAAAACCATGCGTTTCAGTCAAATTTAGCATAATTTGAAGTGTATTAATAATTTATGCAAACTAGGCAAAGAATATTTAAATGCAGTCACATGCAAGTATTATCCTTTGTCTAGAAAAAATTACAAAACTTCTGACATATCACACACCTTTCTCGCACTGACCGTCGCAAAGTTATCAACTCTCAAAAAGAGTCCGGCTTTTCTGGCCCACCCTGTATAAAAGTCAACAGACTTTTGCAGACCCACCGCAATTATTTTCAAAATTGTGTCAAAATACACGCTTACAAAATCCAGAGATTTTTGAAATGCAACTCTGTGTGTGATTGGCTGAAGGTTTTGCTGACAACTTACAACGAGTAACCAATGGGCATGGACAAATTAACAGAATTATATATGCAGAAAAAATTCTTAACAGGACTGCATACCTTGAAATAGCATGACCCACTGTAATTTTGATAGGAAACTTGAAAAATATTGTTAAATTTGTTTTGTATAGTCCACGAAGACATAGCATGAGTTACAAAGCAATAGCAAGAAATAGCTTACAGTGCAGCAAAGCTGAATTTTGGTCAGATTCGGAGCTGTTTTGTCACTGACGAGCTAGCATATTCAAATTTCATGCAGAATTCAACCACAATTCAGCTCATAATAACAATTTAACTATTCCTCTGAATATTTTATTCCTTTTTACAAATTTCTTTGCCTGTGTCACGCTGCAGTCTGTCAGCTTCTTATTAAACCATATGTCATGTTGTTACGTAAGAGGTGATCATGCGATAGGAAAAAGACTGACCAACAAACATCACCTGATTACTATTGTTCAGTTTGTCTGGAGAAATGAAAGTGTGTTTTAAAACCAAGTAACTGAATGCTGGCAGCTGTAACAGACGACCTATCTGCTGATGAAGAATGCACGCCGGCTAACGACATCCTACTTCCGACTAACATCATTTTGACTCACTCAAGCGCTGACAACAACACGGACGGCAACTAACAATACTTACAGCGGAGCACCACCTTCACAAAGAACGTTAATTCGTTAAATGGCGGCAGGATATCGGCAACTTCGGGAATCACTTGCCACTCGACGATAGTGCACCAACAAATTGATGATTACGCAACAGCAGCAGCAGTAGCACGCGGGATATGAGATGCCGTGACATTTAGCTGAGCTGATCGGAGGACGTGTTCAATCCGGGATGATGAGCAGATTGAGCGGGTGACGGTGGAATGCCGTGAGGCTTCGCGAAATTCTCGTTACTTCTCTGCAATAAAAATAATCTAAAGCTGACAAAATAATCGAGTACAACTGTACAATTGGAGAAATCAAAAAAGATGAGGATTTTTTTGGTGATTTTCTGCGGCTGAGATCAGGACTCCCAGTTCCCCTCAGTTGGGTTTAAATAATTGATGCATCGGCTTATCGGCATTATTGCCGTTCAAATCACGGGGAAGCATCTGACGTCATTTGCTGTATGTTTATTTACGGCTGTGAACGCAGTATTTCCAGTGCAAAAAAAGTACAAATTAAGATTTAGGATCAGGGATCACTGATCGGATAGGGTCAGTAAGGTTTAGCGTTAGGGTTACTTCACACTGGCGACAGCACTTGCAGTGAGCACTTGGGCAAGAAGTCATCTTTTTTAGCGCGAGATGTAATATATACATCTCACATTTATGCTACGATGTCAGTGTACGTCTCTCTGTGACGAAGTGCACTGGCGCATCATAGCTAATTTAGGTTTCAAATTCCGATCCCAATATACCGCGCATTGCGGTCGCTGTGCATGCGGGTGCGATGGAAGGGATCATCGCCGGGAAGAGTGGAGGGATCATCTCGCGTTATGCTAGCCACTGCTAGGGCCTCTTGCATGAATTTCAAAACAGATGAAAGAAGGCAATAAAAGGGCCATCAAGTTAACCACGGTTCTCCTGACAACGAACATTAACGCAATGTGTGCCCAATAGAACGCGCCTTACTCGGAAATTTCTGTCGGAGGATCATCATGGACCAACGTTTTTACAGTTCACGTTTTACAATGCATAATCATCTTACATGTAGAGACAGTAATCAAAACTTCACGGACACATGATAGTCATGCTCATTTTAATCCTACCAAACTTTACTCAGTGTTCCACTGTCATCGGCTAAAAAAAGGTAAATTTCTCCCTTCCCCTCACCGAGCGTTGGGCCCGGAGCTGATCCCGCAGGTGACGTTAAGCCATCAATCCGGTGGTAGGCTACCATTACTTTCACCTAGGCCGGTGTTACCTTCCCAGCCAAAGAGCGTCACCACCCATCGGCCAGTACCAAATTATACTGCTTGGTGACAGAGGCACATGGGTGTGAACAACTTGCAACCACTGAATCACTAGTCTGATGCCTTAGCCACTAGACTATCGAGTCACCGGTCTTCGGCTAGTTATGTCCAATCCAGCAGCGATTTGTTACAAGACATACAATCTGCCACTTAACCCTTTCCGCCGAGAACTGAAGACGTTTTACTTCCGCAGAGCCTACCTGCAAGATCAGGCACGTGCGTGACAGTCGTTGACTATAAGAATGTGCTCACATCAAATTTCCAAACCGAACTGAACTCATACACAACTGGTTACTGACAGTCTACCTGTGAACCAGAGGCCACGGCAACAGCAGAACTGGTTGTGGATGGAGGAACGGGATGATGACCAGACAACGGCAGCGTCCGCAGACTACTGGGAGCACCGAACGACGACATTCCGAACATCAGTCCTGTCCCACCAGCAATATCACTGTCAATCAATCGATCAATCAACTATGTCTCTGTGCATAACAGAACGAGGTATTGGTAGACATCAGACTGCGCCTATGATGATGCCCCCTGGTAAGTCACGTGAAAATACGCCGTTTTCATACTAACTATACCTCGGCATGATGTGCAAACATGATTTCTTTCAGCCACGAAACTGATGTATGCTGCTGTTCGACTAACAACATAGCTGCTATTCTTACTGTAACACAGACTATTGTATATTTGGTACTACGATTGCATTTTGTCAATGTATCAATAAACGGAAATAGTTCTAGTAGCAATATATGACTTACTACAATGCCATCAGACACCGGTAGCAAACATAAAAAATTTGGTGAAGTCCGGAACTGGGTTTTTGCAATATGCTTGCATACAGACAGCTACACAAATACACTGCTTGCAACATTTTGCACCCATACAGGAGACCAAAACAAAAACAAACGTCACAGTTTATAACTCAACGACAGTTCCAACTAGCCGTAAGGTCACTATAGAACACTAATAGGAAGTCATGTTCCTCCAGTCAAATGCAACTATTGGCATGCTGTTCTGATGACAAGAAGTGCCAAAAATTGTCTGCAGCACCTACTGACTTCAGCAATCGGTGACACATCTATTAGCTGCATTCAGGTCTTCTTGCACCCTACTTGTTAGTTGGTGGCTGGATAGTCTAGTGGCTATGGCACTGGACTGGTAACTCAGTGGTGGCGAGTTTGAGCTCTGGCCGCCACGCTGTCGACCAGCAACCTTGGGCAAGTTGTTCACACCCATGTACCTCTGTGGTACTGGCCGATGGTAAGGCTGCCAACCCTGTGAAGCCAAAAATAGGGAGATTCCGTGGTACAAAAACTGACAGAAATAGCTGGGTGTTACATTTAAATCTGGTGACTGACAGATGTAAATGTTACAGCGCATGTGTTTTGTGCTTATAATTGAGCGATCATTTTCATTTTTGCTGTTTTAGAGCTATGACTCAGCAGTCGATCTTACAGTTAGTTGTAAACTGGGAAGTTTTCATCATAAATTAAACTTCTGGTCAAGTCAAATGTTCCTTAAGTGGCCGGCAGTTGGTGAGAATGGACTAAACCTGGTGATAGAGGACGTGTTGAAGCTGGCGAGTGTGGCACGGGGCCCGGCATTCCGACGGAACGTGACAGCGGTAGATCACCGACACTCGACCGGTCGTGCAATTTGGACATCTCGTTGAAGTGACTACAGCAGCAGACAGCACCCAAGCACCATTGCCATCACCGGGGCACATATCAGTGTACCTTAAGTTAACACGTAACAGTGTACTATCACTAAAAATTTGCCGGCCGCCAATTTACAGTCGCAACTGGTTGGCAAGTTGTCCACTTGCCACTTGAGATTTTTACCCGCACGATGGCTATGCCAGCATGCTATGTGTAAAGTATACGGTCAGTGAAAGGCATTGGCTACTAACTCATTTGGTGATTTGTTAACGTCAGCATACTAGTTTAACTGTGTTTGACCCTTGCTGCTCAAAGCACCAGAAAAGGGATGTGGTGCCACACAACGGACCACGTTATTTGTGTGAATCTTTTCTTCTTCTTCTATATGTCATGGCTCTGTCCTGTCACAAATCAGGGGCCCAATTTACAGAACATCCTAAGATGATCTTAGGATAAAATTACGACAATAACCAAAGTTACGAACATCCTAGGAGAAACTTGTGATCATGTTGATTTACGAAAAATCGTATCGTAGAACTGTGAAGAAATTACGTCATTACTTTACGATCACATTCTTGCAGTCATAAGTCAATGGTAGGACCAAACAATGGGACAAAATTGTAATAAATCACCACAAAGTTACAGTAAAGTCACGATAAAACTTACAGTTACCAACAATAATCGTCACTTTGTAAATTTCTTTGTTTTATTTGTTATTTACGGTCAAAATACCATGGACAAT
>Ga0209782_1002015_pt1 | contig 11103 bp, 6 predicted proteins | sample WorMetmaBAHAMAS1_FD_187390 | JGI IMG/M metagenome (GOLD analysis project Ga0209782, IMG submission 187390) | Marine gutless worms symbiont microbial communities from Max Planck institute for Marine Microbiology, Germany - Inanidrilus... | ecosystem: Host-associated > Annelida > Digestive system >...
ATTATATATATATATATATATATAGTTATTTCAGTTGTTATGTGGCATCCGAACCATCCCACAACAAAGTGGCATCGCACTTTGAAGTCAAATATTTCCGTTTCCTGATGGCCGAGACTTAATGGGTGATAATTATTACACGAATCATGCCAACCACAACTGACATATACGTTGTCTCAAAAAAGTATATATACATCTGTGTGTTATATCAACCTACACTGTGGCCTCTTGGCCCTGTGCTGCCTCGTAATGGCATCTTGTATGTCCACCAACGACGGTTACTGGCATCTATAGGCCTACACTGTGTTCTACACAAGTAACACAACAATTGTTTTCTTATCTGCCACATAGCTAGCATATAGCATGACATCTACACAAGTCTGTCCGTCCGTCCACACTCTGTCTATATGTGCGCATTAACAGCAACGATGATAAGGCTACATCTGATCAAAATTTGGTAGGCTTCTGACCAGATAAGTATATCTACGCTCGCCAGGTGGTAGCACGGTTATGTTTCGCTACTACATGCTATGGAGTGACACTGCAGCACCGTGCAGGCTATATGCTAGGTTTTGCTGCACATGTCTAGTTCCTTTTTTTCTTTTTTGCCCGCTCGGCTAAGTTGCCGACCGGGCTATATATTTTGCTTGCGTTAATTTCTTATTATTTTCTTTTTTTTTACTCGGAGCAAAGCTAGCTCAGTATCTACTGGACTGATTTTCACGATCTTTTCACCAAATGGAAGGTATTTGCGTGAATTTTCTTGATCAGGTCCACTTTTTTGCGGACATAGCTGTCTTGTACTGAAGGTTAGGAAAGCGCTTTGGGTGGAGATGATCGATCTGTACCTTATTTTCCGATTTGTCAAGGGACGTTGCCATGGCAACCAAATAATATTGGGAGAGACGAGAAAGTAATAAAGGCGGACTGATAGCCTACCACCTGCATTATTTGCACTAGCCGACTAGCGTTTGAAAACGAATTGGAATATCACAACCTGCATGCATGCATTAACACCAGCGATCATCATGCAACATCCGATGTGAATTTGGTGGGCTTTTGACTAAAGATTGATACAGGGATGGGGATGTCGGCAATACCGCGGTATGGGGGCAATTATTGCAGACTCAGTGCTGTAAAGTACCGTTGTACGTATGAAAAATACATAAAAGGAATACTTCCATAAATTCTGCCATCAGCCAGCACTGATTCTGAAATGTGAACCCGACATTTAGTATAACCACAGTGGTTGAATCTATATTCTTCGCTCGTTTCCGGATGTTGATAACGTTATATCTCAGGTTATATTATGTTTTTGTGGAGAAATTGGAGAAGTGTGTGACATTGCAAAATTAGTTAAAACAAACAGTGAATGAATTGAACTTGTAAACTATGAAATCGTTAAAAGTGATGTGTGGGCGTCGTTTGTGAGAGTACATCAGGACGACAAGTTTACACATTTCGTGAAGTGCAACTTGTGCTCCACGCTGCTGAAGTGGAAGGCCAAAGATGGCACCAGCGGCCTTGAAACCTGTACTAAGGCGTGTCCAGCTGAGCGCAGTGAAGCTGCCATAACGCCTCTGTCTGATTTATATGAGTCATCAGCGTCGACATCAGCATCACAGTGTCGGCATTTGAGGGCAACTGACCGGGCAGCTGTGATAGAGTGTACTGTGCGGTTGTTGGTAAAATGCAGAATTGTGGCGTGCGGAAGGTAAAATGCGGAACGCAATATGCGGAAAATTAGCGCGGAATGGTGGGTAATTTGCACAATGCGGAAAGTCACACAGCACACAACAGCGTGTTATCTCTGTTGCCATGCAGTGCACTAATGCATGTTCGCAGATGACATAGGCCTACGTTTGTGGGAACGTTTTCGGGATGGGTGTGCTGCGTTAATGTGGAAGCTGCACTTTATACAGCCTTTATAGTTGCAGTCACGTGCAGTGCAGTGCCCCACTGCAGTCATGTGCTGCCTCCGCTGACGGGAAGTGTTGACGCTGACGTCATCGTCAGCGAGTAACGGCAATGCACCACGTGGCTTGTGGTTGACAAGGCATTTGACATTCAAATTTTTGATCCCTTATATATCAACAACCACTTAACCGATTTTGACAAGGTTTTTACCAAAATCCTCAGGCAGTCGCCCTCTACAATGTTAACCATTTGAACACATCGGTGTTGTATAGGTTGTAATACCAACGCTAAACAGTCATATGGCGAACTAGTGTAGCCTACAAAATTTGCAGTCTCTAGCTTCAGCCATTCCTGAGATATGGATGGGGCCTCCCAAATTTAAGATGGGTTACGTGATGTAACCACGCCCCTTTTAGGGACGGTTTGTAGTCCATATGCTTGGAGTGGCTACGACCAATCTCTTTACCAAATTTGAAATCTCTATGTTGACCCACTACAAAGATAGGTGTGACCGGTACAGGTCACAGGAACAGACCAGTCGGGTGAGAGTTTGCACAAGGCTTTTATGGTAGCACTTTCGACAGTTCTTTCACACCTCACAGCCCAACCGTTCACTCTTACGTAACGTACCGGACTGACCTTGTCTGAGGTCGCGCCTTCCCACTAGGCCGCCACAGCAGCCATGGACCAATAAGCGTGCAGCCATGGGACTCAAGGGCCAGCCGCTAATCCTCGCTACCGGGCGGATTAGTGGTGGCGTCGGGGCGGGGCCCACAGAGGTGAATTATGGGGCGTCAGTCCGTCCTCGTCGCTCGTTGGTCGGTAGTCTGAATTTTGAATACATGACGCTGTTCCACGGGTTGGCAAAAAAATGCAAAAATTTGGGTTTGGTGGGTTAGGGTTCACCCAAAGACTGAGCAACGTGGAATGTCGGCCTAAGCCCTTCTAGAAACAGCTGGGCAGCAAGACAACAAAGGTTACAAGTAGAGTTAGGCCGATTCGGGTAAAATGGCCAATGTCCGATGTTCCGATATTTAGGCAAAAAAATTCCGATTCCGATGACCGATGCCGATGTTTAGTTGGAACTGTGACGAGTGTAGACGTAGACAAATTGCTAGCGCAGACCTATGCCTCTATACACAGGAACGCCCGCATCATATATTGCAAACTATATTTATGTACTATTGCTAATTTCTAATACCTAATTTCAAATATGTATACGCGTGTTGTGATAAATAAAAGCATACAATTTTACAAAAAATGAATTTGCGCTCTGCAAAGGGAGCCGCAAACAGCATAGAATAGTTAAGAAGGTGTCACGTTATTTCTAAAATTCGAATGGACCCCGGAGTCTTGCACAGCATTGCGCTTATTGTGCATGCGTCGGTACAGGTATTGGTTGAAATAAATTTTAAAAAGTGAAAGTCTTTAATGTATTTGTTCTTTTCTTGCACGATAACGGTATGATATGGACTACTTGCAAGTTGCAACGTACGTTCGTCGACAATGGAACCGGGCGCAATAAAACGTTAAACAACAACGCGATCACGTGATCAGTGCGAGAACGAGGCTGTATAGCCTGCGCCCGTTAGCGCTCTACATCTTGTTTGTTTTACGTGGATATCTATGTTGTTTGTTTACACGGGTGTATTTTCTGAATACAACATTATAATTCAGTAAAAAAATACATGGTAAGAATTTTTAAAAACATCGGTATCGGCGATTTGCTGATGGCGATTCGCCGATGTTCCAGCTTGCTCCGATGTTGCCGGTGTTCGATGTCCGATGTGTACATCGGCCAAACTCTAGTCACAAGGCCTATGTTCTGCTTATTAAATGCACAATTTGAAAAATTCACACTAGTATACGGCGGGTCTTTGATGACAGTAAGTCGTTTATCAGGAATGGACTAGGCCTACTTTTGCTTTTAATTTCACAGCAAACGTACATACAGTTAGGCCAAAACGATGCATGCAGACAATCTTGTCCACTACAGAACAGTCCCGTACTGGCCTAGCCTACACAGTGGAGCACTTATCTGTCACTAAAATGACAACAAGGCCTAGGTCAACAGTTTATTACTAGTGCCTAACACCGGCAGTATATGTGTGACTGTGTGTTCGTGTCTGAGCTTGAAATGAAAAACGACGAAGGTGAGACAAACAGTGATGGTTCATCGTCGAGCTTATTGATCCCAGCTAGCAGCAGCGTATGGTGACAAATTTTTTTCTAAGTCCACAGTTGCACAGACAAAAATGGGTCACATGAACAAAACCACGCCCCTATGCGACTATTAAATCTACCATGCCAGAAACTGTTGACATCTTTTTAAAGATACTGTTCAAGAAGGTCATCCGTGAACTGCTTTTCAAAGGCAGCAGCGGAATCCTTAATGTCTAGTTTATATTTATAATGTGCATGCTTCTTCATGGCAAATCGCCTGAACGTGGTTTACCTGCTGCTCTCCACAAATCATAAGCAGTGCAACTCTCGTGCTTTAAATCATCTAAGGCTACTGACCAGTAGTGTTTCAGTGCTGATTTAGGTATGTTAGGGATAAATCTCTTAGCAGCTTCATTTAAACAGTGAACAATTTCTGCATATTAAATTTCTATGTCAAGCTTATGTTCAACACATGTACAGCTATAGCCACCATGTAGGCATAGCATATAATGGTTAATCTGACTAAGCAACATACCAGTGTACACATAGTATTGATAAAGATCACCTATCCCATCTCAGTTGATAAATTTTACTTCCAGTATTCAAAGTAGGTGTGGCATCACGGGTGAGACTACAGCATATATAAAACTGAACAGGCAGATGGTCAGAGAGATTGGCACCATTGGAAACAATAGTGTAATTGCTGACAAGTGATACAATATCTGAGGACACAAACACGTGATCAATAAGCGAATAATGATCAGGAGATGCGTGACAGTAAGTGTAACCACACAAGTTTCTATCAAGACTGTCACAGCATCAAAGATTGTAATCATTCATGAGTCTACTAAACTCCACATATTCGACATTTTACATTCGAAATTAGTCACCTAGTATCATACATTTATAGCCCACATGCTCGTCCATCACGTAAATGAACTGAAGACATTTTGACGTGTATAACATGTTTATCGAGCATACAAAAGTTTAGCTTCGTGTGTGTGGTATTTCTCATAAATGAAATCTGAGAACATCTTAGAATTCTGTAATCAGTGGACTTGTTGATCAGGTATGAAATGACAAATTGAGTAAGATTACATCCCACTCAACAAACGAGTGGTCATTTTGGATATGTTCTTTCGAAGTAAATGAACACAACTAAGTAAAACACAGAACCAACTGATGGCAATTATTAAGGAACCAATCTTGGTTGTGTTGTGTTGGTTGTCTAGTTACTGGTACCAGCAGCATTGACAAGACACCATGCACGCGTTTTTATTTGTTCTTTTGTCCTCAGTTTTAACTGAGGACATGACTCTTGCAACTGTTCGATCTCCGCAAATGTTGGCGGCTTCCTATACTTGCCGAATGCCTGCCAAAGCTCTTTGATTTCTTCTTCAGCCCATCGCCTTCTGGTGCCTGTTAAGCATTTCAAAACAGAAGCACTATAACTGACAAATAGCTGCAATCCATCTAGCATCCAAATACTATCTAATTCTAAAGTCAACAACATCGCAGATTATTTTTGAGATGACTTTCAAGGCAGTCCATTCCATTGATCATTACTACTACACTACTACATCCATTTAATGCTCCAGACATTGTCACGCCAGTACCTTACCACTCACGTTTTTACAGGATGGATGCCCAACCAACAGTGCCAAAGCACTAAAGGCACTGGTCACTGACAACAAAGGTAGAAAAAACTATGCAGTAAAAATAAAAAAATAACAGAAAACATACATTATCTAACACCATTACACAAAATCTAACAATATAGGCCTAACTAAACCCCGCTTTAGTCGCCTCTTACAAGATCAACACGTGTCTCAAATTAACGGGACTCCTATAATATGGTGGCATAACGTCAGTGAACAGGCTGGATATTGATAATTTTTGCCACATATTTTTTACATAGGTTGCAATTTGTTTTTTGTGCAGCTGTTTTCTGATGCAAAATTCAACTGTTTAATGTGGTGAAGTGCAATTATACCATGATGTCACAGTTGCCATAGCAACCACACACGTTATTCTCATCCAATATCAAACCTTATCCTACACATTGCCAAAACTTATCGATATGTGGTCTTTTTTTCATAAAGTTATGTGAAAATATCCCCAAGGGGTTCAGTTTTTTGAGACACAGTTTACATGTACATGTGCACTAGACTTATCTAAAGAATTGTACGTTAATATACAAGCATAGACGGTTGTGCAAGGTGAGAGTGTCTAGTTTTCTTGCATTTGCAATTAACGATTTCAGTTGCTCTTATTTACTTACCTTGCTTTCTGTTCTTGGTGCTGTCTTTTGTCATAGTTTTTGCTGGAGGATCAGCACCTAGCAAGCATATAACAGATACTGAACATGATAACTGCAAGTTTTCATAGATAAGTGAAAGTATATAGATGCTTCTATATTATAGAAACTTCAGTGTTAGCACAAAGCACTGCTTTAACAACGTTAAGCATCGGTGTAAGTCTTTGGATTGGGATCCCTAACTACTTGCTTACGGAAGTTCAGTGATTATAGCATACTGGGATGTGCTTTGTGCAGTTAGTGTCTCGACAACGTGTCTCAGTAGGTGAAAGTAAAACAAAGTTGTTGTGCAGTGTTTAACAGTACTCTTAGTAGATAATAATGCGAAGCAAGCCATACTCTAAACTAAAGAATCATGACATTTCAGATGCTGGCAGATCCAGAAATTGCAGTTATAAAGAGCGTGCATATGGGTCTAAGGGTAATGCACCAGCAAAGTAAAAAGTAAAGGCATGCCACACCCACAAATGAGCATAGGCGTCGTGCTTATCTCCCTCACCTGTGATGCATGCCCAGTTAGCATTTAGGTTAGCTGGAGTTTAACGTCCCTTTCAGCACAAATACAGCTATATTAGAGACGGCCTGACACAGTTTATAGAGGATACAGGCAGACCCTCTGTACCTGTCAGATAATTTAATCTCACAGCATGCAGAAAACCTGACATAAACTTGACAAGCCGGCAGTGAGACTCAAACCCGCCATGCCAGGCCTGCCATCCAGCCCCTGCACTGCAGATCAGCATACTAGCCCACTGAGCCACCATCAAAGGTGATGCATGGCCAGTGCGATGACCAAATTATGGCTACCTTACCAGCCACAGAGCATCACCTCCCTTTGGCCAAGTTATATTGTTAGGTGACAGAAGCATATACACTGTGTCTCAAAAAACGACACTGATGTAGCACACTGTAACTTCAACACACACCAACCAATTTTAGTAGTTTTTGGCAGAGATGTTGCTGAGTGAGTATGCTAATAAAAATGTATGGTGATTTGCTATTCTACCTCTCCCAACTAGTATTTCTGCACTACCTAGGGAAACATTAACCCCATAAATTAGGTTTCTTCAGTCATGCTGTATACCGAAAATGACACTGATTTGGCTTGCTATATCTTCAACACTCACTAACCAATTTTAATAATTTTTGGCAAGAAATAGCTATTGAGCTTAAGATATCATAAGCTTATTTAATTTGTCATGTCAGTTTGCTATTACATCCTTAATTAGCTGCGAGATTACAAAGGCGGAAATGATACATTTTTGACATCACTGGTTGTTTGTAAACATGCCGTTTTTCTAAAGAAGATAAGATTCTGATTAAAAATTTGTTTGAGTTGAAAGGTTACAATGATAAGCATTTAGTCAGAGAGTTTCCAAGCAAAGGCTGGAAGGTTAGCAGCATCTACAAGGTGTTGCAATAGCTACAGATTACTGGGTTGGCTGACCGTCCTTTCAGCAGTGCCAGTGCCAGATGACGCATCGTCTGCATTGATCTTATTGACGAACTGGTGTTTTACAAAAATGGACAGAAGAGAAATAATAATTACTTGCATACTGTATTTCATAATACGACCTTACTGTCTACAAAATATATCAACATTGGTTGATGAGTGTCGAAATATAGCAAGCCAAAGCAATGTTGTTTCCGAGCATGACTGATAAAAAATCCAATTTCCGGGGTTCACGTTTCCCAAGGTAGTGCAGAGATATTAGTTAGGAGAGGTGGAATAATAAATCACCATTCAATAGCATACTTACTCAGCAACATCTGCCAAAAATTACCAAAATCGGTTGATGTGCATTGAAGTTATAGTCTGCAATGTCAGTGTCGTTTTTTAGACAGAGTGTAGAAGTAAGTAGCTTGCCTAAAGCCTGTACGCTGCAATGCATAGCAAGGACTGCAACCTGTAAATCACAAGTCCAATGCCCTATCAACAGCATCACTGCGTCACCAGCAGGGTCCTTGTTATGTGGTTACGAGTAAAGCCCATATCAAATTTTAAAAAACAAATACATTACATAAAGAAATAAGTTAAACAACAAGCATTTGAAAAATGGTGGGCCCATTAGCCACTGCGAGCCGCCATTACATTGCCATTCACCAGGTGTCGCTACTGTCGTACTCCAGCTATGGCTATACTGCAGGCGGCGTGTGATGTCCATGACAACGCGTGACAGAGGGGACCGCTATGGCCCCATGGAATGGGCCCAATCACAGATGTGAACGTAAAGACAGGAGAACCAATAGCCTACTGAAAATTTTGGATCTGGAACATTCAGAAGGGGTTAGCAGTGCATATTCATAATTCCAGGCCTATCTTGTATCCGCCCATGTATGCATTAAACTGCAGTTGATGACATAAATATGCACAATAATCATACGTCTTCACAATTTGCATAGCAAAAAAATCAAAAGTAATATGAAAACAGCACAACATGTGCCAAATCAGATGCCAGTAGCTGCTGATCAGTTGTCACAAAAAATTTACAAACACACGTCGCAAAAAGTGGACATGCATATTTGTTTGCCTTACTCATGTCACACTGCCTGACATAGGGGCTGCAAAGGTTGTTTACCAGAAAACTGCTACACTACTACATCCATATAACGACCTTTTTCGAGGAGAACCTGAGTAAGCCTGCACCAGAAAGGTAAAACATTCTGGATTTTACTTGAGCAAGAGATGATGGGTTGCAGAGGCATCAGCTGGACCACATGCAAATCATTTGCATTTCCCTTCAGACAGAACAATGCCAGCAGCTCTGAATCAGTTTTTACAGACCGGATGCCCTTCCTGATGCCCAACCAACAGTGTCAAAGCAATTTCTTCTAGCCCTGTAAATAACTGAGTTTACTGACATAAACGTAGCAATGTCAATGTTCTTGCCAGGACACTAACAGTCAAGGTGGCCTGAATCACATTATTTCACACATACACAAGCATTTACTGGCTTTTTTCCAGGACTACCCGGGTAAGCCGGTGCCAGAAGAACAAATCGTCATCTGGACTTTATGGTGCAAAGAAGGATAACAGAGGCAGACACCGACCATCTACTCGGGCACCACTCCATCTGGTCCAATCTGCCCACATCCACCACCCCCCCATATTTACAGGTCAGATGCCCTTCCTGCGACCCATACGTCAGTGTTAAAGCACTGAAGGATATTTCATTATATCGCACACAAACTACTAATAATTCACAGTACAAAGGGGACTTAGATATGATAACTTAATGATAACTGATGACTAACAAAGATAAAAAAGGAAGGTACATTAGTGTTTCTTACCTGTACCTGGTTCACTGTCAGTGTCATGAATCATTTTGTAAGCCTTGCGCTTAATTGGTTTCTTAACTGGAAAACCACTCCGTCTGAAACATTGCATAAAGGAACAAAGTCGTTACTAAAGAGAAATCCCATTAGAAAATAAAGTATGCCTAAACACAAAATGACAACACCATCAAACAGCTGCTATCTGTGCCGAACAATGTGTCCTGAATGGTTCTACAGGCAACATGACGAGCACCAAGGCATTGTTCTATCAGCAGCACCACCTAAGCATGTGCTGACTTACAAAGTACACAATACTTTGATACCAGACTACCCAGCATGACATCAGGCCACATAATTGCACACAGAGTTTACGCTGATCATCCACTCGATGCTTATGCAGACTTTCATCAAGACAAACTACTCATTACAGCTTTCATTATGTGCATGTGCCATCTAGAATTTCCTACCCAAGACAGTTCTCAAAAGTTGCTGACTGACAGTTTATACATACTAACTATAAACTTTTCTTTTTGATCTGGCTTTTTCTCACTGACCTTTTGCTGCCAATGCCTATAAAATATGTCTGTTTATTTTGCAGTTATAAATGCACACAAGTTCTGTAAAGCAGGTAACAAAAGTAATGTACATGTATAATAAGCAAGCAACAAAAACTATTCATGATTTAGGTAAGAAAAAGCAAAAAAAACAGTTGCAGCACTTTTCACCAAACTTAAAATACTACAAAATATCCATAACATGGAGGCACTGTCTCTCCAAAGAACTTTATGCACTGCCTGATGGATATGGACAATTTCAGAAACAAAACGAAAAAGTAAGTAAATAACCTTTCCATTTCCTTGTCAAAGTCATCACCATCATCAGGCTCGACATCAACGATATGTTTTCTGTTACATACAAACAATTACGTTGCTCTCAACATCAAAGTTACAAAAAATCAAAAGTCATGGTCAACCTGACCAAATGACGCCAAAAACTAACTAAGCACAGCAAAACAGCTAAACTTAGGATCATGCAAACAACGCCGCACGATAGCCCAGTGACTAGTTTTTCATGCCAAAGATCATGGCGAAATTCGAACGGGATCACCCCCTACAGGGGCGACAAATGCAGGTGGGGTGGGTTAAAATTGGACACTTTCGACGAAAAACGCGCTATAAGTCAAACGGTACAAGATAGACGTATAGTTTCTATTATAGTCAAATAGGAAGTCATATGCACTCTGTAGAGTGACTATGTTTCCGACGACCTTGGGTACCCCGAACCCCAGAAATCACCCCAATTTTTGCATTTTTCGTCGCTTTTCATATCTTCGTAGTGAGTAAAGATAGAGACTTCATATTTGGTGTACAGGTTGACGGTAGCTAGTCCCAGCAGAGAGACAAGAAACCGTCCCTGAAAGGGGCGTGGTT
>Ga0209782_1002016_pt1 | contig 11102 bp, 6 predicted proteins | sample WorMetmaBAHAMAS1_FD_187390 | JGI IMG/M metagenome (GOLD analysis project Ga0209782, IMG submission 187390) | Marine gutless worms symbiont microbial communities from Max Planck institute for Marine Microbiology, Germany - Inanidrilus... | ecosystem: Host-associated > Annelida > Digestive system >...
GTCTAGCACTGGCTAGCATGGCGCGAGATGATTCGCCCGCAAGCAGCACGGTGAGCAGCACGGCGCCCGCCAGCAGCACGGCGGCCGCAATGCGCGGTAAAGTGGGATCAGAATTTGAAACCTAAATTAGCTATGCGCCAATGCACTTCCGTCACAGACAGACAGACAGACAGACGGACACTGGCATCATAGCATAAGCGCGAGATGTATATATTACATCTCGCGCTAAAAATGAATGAAATAAGGAAGTAATTGGTAGATGGAAGCAACCAAATTACACAATTGTCACAAAGGAGGCCAATAAAGCTCGGTACACAGTACACGCAAGAGCAAGAACTTCCGTTATTAACATACACTAGGAAAATAGCATTAAACTTCTTTTAGTCGACTTTTTTCCTTGTTGTTTCAAGTTTACTGAGTCTTAAATTTAATACGTGTCACTACTGTGTCGTTAAAGTCGGTGCGATATTGCTCAATACTGAGTTGGCACCTTTTCTGGAAGAAAAAAAAGAGGAATCTTATTTAAAGCTAATTTACTTGCGTTGGCAAAATTTTACTTGCATAATTTTTGCATTGCGCCTTGAAGTATCGCACAGTATATTAAATTCGATATTCCTTACCCATCTCTAAATAACTGTTTTACTAACGGAAGTTAATTCAGTTGCTATTTTTAGAGTATATTTGCGATGAATGGGATGAAAGTGACAACAAAATTCCTGTGAAATTTGGTTTGTGATTATTTAGGCATTTAACGTAGATTATTATTGGTCGACAATTGCTAGACATGATTAAACTATTTTCACTGAAACAGCAAAAGAAAGATGGCACAGATACGACAGCCCGAGCGGGGCAGAAAAAGGCTACTGCTGCTCAGCTGAGAATCACAAAAGGTAGTTAATGTCCAAGTAGTTTTTTTCGTTTGGCAGTCGTTTATGATTTGTTATCTGCTATATAACATGCTTGTACGCTTCGTGCAGTGCCTAGGTCGACTCAGCCTTTTACCCTCCGTGGGACGGTAAAATGAGTATCAGCTTTGGGCTGAGTAATAATAAAATGGCGATGGTGGATGTGGACGGTGGCAGTCTAACGGCAGGTTCACAGCCCGAGATGGTTGGCTTGGTCTGGGTGTTGGCAATTGGCGCCCGAGTCTGAATTCACCAGATGAATGGGTGTAATCAGGCAGTGCTTGAAGCGCGGTGACAGCACCATAAATGTCGTCCGGGTTATTATTATTATTATTTTTAATTAATATTATTATAATTCATATAGCAACATGGATATACCCACACATCATTTTTAAGTATTTTTAGTACATAACATAAGACCAACATCACGTGCTACCATCCAACAGATGATGCAAGGGCTACAATTGTTTTACACCTTTTCAACAGTTTATCATTTTTCGATGGATATTAATATTTTCACACTACAGCCTTACACTTAAACTTTATTCTTCCTGTTTCCATTGGACATGAGGCAATGAAGTGTGATGACAGGATATATCAAATCTTATCGAATATCACTATATTTTCTAGCGTTGTGTCACATCGTATCCATATCTGGATAATTCTCCCGCAGACAAATGATGCTTCACACTACTCTAGTCATGCATGTTGTCAGCAACACTGCACACTAATTCTGTTGGCAATTAATAGTTGGACCTGGTGGTAGCTCACTGCTATTTAGGCCACTTTAAAAAATTACACATAATAAATAATAATCTATAATAATAATAATAACAGTTAGCTGCTTCATTCTACAAATGTACCTGCCCTGCCCATCCAACAGTCACCTGGAACTAGCCTAAAAGTTATGTGCATCACACAATCCGTGCCACAGCAGGCAGTTTGTTTCTCGACTGGTGAGGCAATGTGTAATATGGCAGAGTATTTCTGTATCATATTGTATCAGGAATGTATGACTGTCGCGATATTTTGTTCAGTATCTCATTTATCAGTCATTTCACTGATGTGACTTATCAAGCCTTCGCTAGGAATATGTTGTGGCAGACATTTAATGATTTTGTGTGGCATACATGAGTTTGCAATGCTGGGTCACTGATCCCTCATTTGTACCTTAGATTTAAGCCTTTATGCTTGACCTTTATGCCTATTGCAGATGTATTTATACAGGGTGGGCCGAAAAAAACGGACTGTTTTTGAGGGTTGATAACTTTGCCGTCAATGGGAGAAAGACATTTGATATGTCAAAAGTTTCAGAATTCTGTCGAGAAAAAAATTTTATCAAATTTGCTTGTCAATATTCTTTGCCTAGTTTGCATAATTTTGCACTACACATGAAATTATGCAGAATTTGACAAAAATACATTGATTTTACCCTATTTTTAACTCGCACATGCAGTGAAAGTAACAGCAGCGATCATCTGCACACAGACTTAGTCCAGATGAAATTCAACATGGACACCCTTCACCTTGATAACTATAATCAATATTTTGGCAGCTGATCAATCGCTCGGTTCAACTTGTCCTAGCTTAGCTGAGTCCAGCAGTTAATTAGCACGTGTTTCAGCTTGTCAACATCTTAAATTTTGTCACGATAATCATCTTTTGCATGGTTCCCCCCACTGAATACTCCACATGATTGAGATCCGGACTATTTGAATGCCAGTGTTGTTTTCCATTCAATGAATTCCGGCACATGGCAGCACAGGTAAGCAACGGTGTAGCATGAACATTATGCTGGTGCTCCATCCTGATGAAACAGGAAGTCATTGTTCGATAAACGGTGAATGTCCGACGGTAATCTTTGTTTGACGACATGGTCACAGTAATAGGCACTGTTTAATGTTTATTTTACTTTCTGGTCAAGGTCAGTTTTACTAACTTTTGAAGCAGCAACAGAAACCATAAAACTTTGAGAAAAGTGTATTATTTAACGTCTTTTCTGCAGACGCTCTGCGGATGCGTAGTGAATATTTTGCAAAGTAGACAAAGAATATTTAAATGCACTGACATGCATACAAATACTGTTCTTTTTCTAGACAAAATTTGGAAACTTGACATATCACATGCATTTTTCCCATTAAATGTCGCAAAGTTATCAACTCTCAGAGTCAGTCAAGTTTTTTTTGGCCCATCCTGTATATGTGTGTAATCATTGTTGCAGATATAAATGAACTTAGTCTGCCAAAGACCTGTCAGATTGATTTTCCAGATCCGAACGACCTCCTAACCTTCAAGCTGTCAATATGTCCAGATGAGGTTTTTCAGCTACACTTATTTAATATTTTCTTAACAATCTCTAATTAGATATACTAATATTATTGGAGTTAGAATAATAGACACAAAAAACTGGACCAGACCGATACAGTAATTTTATGTCGCCTGACCGGCTGAGTCAGTACCCGGTCCAGTAGTGACGAATGGCAATAAAATGTGCCGTGTTTCTTGCAGCTGATGGTGGTAATTAACTGGTAATACAATCCTGCAGTAGTGTGACTTATGGCATTGGCAGTGGTTCATCTAGTATGAAATTTAGCATGTAGAGCAACCACACATGTTGATAAAATTACAAGCCAATGTTACAGGAGACGTGGTGCAAAACTAATTACTGGTACTGTTGGATCAATGCCGATCTACTAAAATAGACCGGCACCAGTTCAACATACAGTGGACTGAATGTGATTCAGAATCAGTACCAAGATCTATTCTAACTGTAAATATTATAGGGTTTTATGTTTCATTTTTTCTGTTTTTATTTATCACTGTGTCACTGTCAAACAGTTTGTAATACCTGGTAATAATGTTGGTAATAGCCACCTCACTGTAGGTGCATGGTTTCTGAGATATTGAGTGCCAAAGTCAGGTGCTAAAGGCGATTGTGGTCATTTCCAGTCATTGCAGCAGCATGTCGATGGTTGCATTTGGCTTGCAAGATATGACTTCTTATTAGTGTTCTGTAGTGACGTTACGTCTAGATGCCATTACAGTCAGCAGAACCCAACAAAAACAATGAGAAATTTGCAGGGAGTTACAGAGCTGCTTTTACTATGCAGTGTAACTCAAAACACCAATAACTCAAGTAATTTGTTAGACTTTTGGCTTATTTTGTTGAGTCGTGTGTGTCGGTGTATCTGTGTTCTGTTGTGTGTTGTCGGTAAATGCTTGGTTTTTGGTGTAAGAATTAGCACTGAGGACAACTACTTAGTATTAGATCTGGGTTTAGAAACTGCCAGAATTTATAGTCAATAATTCTGGCAGAGATGAATTTAAAATTGTAAGAAATTCTTACATTTTTAGTTGCGCCTCTTGCACTCTGCGAGGCGCGACTTAAGTAGTCACGTTTCTGTCCGTGACAAAAAAATTTGTCGCCGGCCCAATCGATCCCCCCTCCCCACAAATCACCCAGGGTGAAAGTTCGGACCAAGATGGACCAAAAAGTCCAATGTAAGGGGGGGGTTTAAAATTAATATTTGTTGACCAAATATGGCTGCAAAGTTTCAAATTTAATAGCCTCATATAAGGATTCAGGGTCAAACTTTTGACCATGTGTATTTAGTAGTGCCTCTCGCGGCACGATATGTGTTGAGAGCCGACAAAGCTGCCATAGAGGTGCAACTATATGCCGCTAGCTATTCTAGTTAAATTTATCTGTGTTTGTAGCCATGGTCGAACATTGCAGCAGTTGCTGATCTCTTGTATACATTTTATAAGCTTTGGCTTCATATTGCAAGCTTACTTTCCAGGCAAAGATATGCATGAATAAATGAATAATGTAACTGGTTATATATTGACAATGTGATTATTTGTGTGTTATAATGCTATAAGCAGCATTATTCTGTATGTGTTACTGATATTAGGGCATCTACAGAGGTGGTCAGTTTGTATTCAGTTTCATCGTCGGTCAAGCATATCCACACGAACCTCCGAAAGTTCGCTGTGACACAAAGGTTTACCATCCGAACATTGACCTTGAAGGCAACATATGCCTCAACATTCTGAGGTCTGTTGTCAAAAACTGGCTGTGAACTTTGCACTGACATGTGGAGTAAAATACATGATTAACTATAAAAAAATTGCAGTCGTATCAAGCTGCAGACCCATGCCGACAAGGAACCTGATAACTCTTATCAAGTATATGAAACCTTTTAAAACAACGTTTACATTACTTATTATTATTTATAGTGCTGGATCGATTCTGGTTTTTCGATGGATGATTGATTTTTTCTTTTATTTTACTTAAAAATTGACAATTAGATTCTTCCCCAAATTTGGTGAACTTTGATTCTGGGGTCCGGCGATGCCATGCAGTGACATGCATAAGTCCATCACTGATGCACTTGTAAAAATATTAGTTGAATAGAAATTCAAGTTGATGGTTGGAACATCTATTAAAAAATTGTGAGATAGAAAGATTGATTATCATTTTTAAAAACTCCTGTGACAAAATATTCGGCATTTGAAGAGTCTCATGCAGCCATTAGGAATGATACTTTAATTAAATTTTTCAGAATTCAGTCCATCACAGTATGGAATTCTGTTGTTTTTACTGTCAGCTTGCCATGTATTAAACAAACTTTTTACTGGGAATGGAAATAATCGATCGATGATTATCAGAATGATGACGACGACAGTGATTGTGATGGTAACAATGAGGATTTATCACAGTGAAGCACAGTAGTGCTTATACACAGTTGTAGTTGTGACCAGCGACATCTACACAGAATGATAAAATTAAGAGTGTCGGAACTTCAAAACCCTTAAAACAGTTGACATAAAATTTAGAATGGGTGATTGTGTCAGTTATGTCACCCCATATGGCAAACTAAAGCAATCGCCACAGTGGGGGCATCTCAGCACATAGGTGAAATGGGTTTTTAGTTTGTTTTTTGTGACCCCAGTTTTTGCTTTCTTCTGGAGACAAAGCGACAAATTGCGCAATTTGGTTCATATTCTTTGGTTCCCGTAGTATTGCATTCTTTAAAGGATAATATTACTAGTGTTGTTAGAGTTCCTAAATTTTGATTTACGGACAGTTTTGGCAGATTTTTGGGTATAAAATGTCGTTTCGGTTGTTCTGAACAGCCCATCACTGGATTGAAAGATCTGCAAACTGCATGCATACTAACGGTACTAGTCCAGCAGTCCATTATCATTAGGAAACAATTATTAACACAAACTTTCTATTTTAGATTTTACGTCACCCACTGTTGTTGTTGTTTGGTGCTTGCCAAGTCAGCGTGGAAATTCCCGCCCAACAGTATCCTGAAACAAGCCTACATCTATGATAAAATGTAGCACATAATGAAGTGACATAAAATGAACAACCGAGTTTGGGTGCAGTTACATTTTTTATATGTATCACATTTCTAAATGCTTCATGTAAATGCAAGTTATGTCTTACATTCTGTAGAGAGGACTGGAAACCAGTGCTTACAATCAACTCTATTGTTTATGGTTTGCAGTATCTGTTCCTGGTGAGTTTTCTATTCTTACTTTACAAGTATCACATGTGAATAAGCACACACGTAGAATACTGCGAAAATATATCTGCATGCTTTTCAGAAATATACAAATTGAGTAGTAAATTTGTTACAGATTTAATACATTTTGATTTATTATGGCACTTTAATGATAAAAAACAAATGCAGAGGTACAAGAGGGCCTAGCAGTAGCTAGCATAGCGCGAGATGTTGTTGTTGAGATGGCCCCTCCCTGCATCCACAATGTGCGGTAAAGTTGGATCGGAATTTGAAACCTAAATTATCTATAATGCACCAATGCACTTCAGTCACAGATATACGGACAGACAGATGAACACTGACATCGTAGCATAAGCTCGAGATGTATATATTACATCTCGCGCTAAAAATGCATGTCTTTTATTCAAAATATAGACTTTATACATTAAAATGGGAAGAAGTCACGAAAGTGCTTGCGTGGGACCATAGAAAGTGTAAATTTTATAAAATTTCGGGATATAAATGCCCCACCTGGAGTAATTATTTTATGAACAAATTTTTTTTGAGTGCTAATGGGCAGTTTAGGTGGCATAATGATAAGCTGTGTAGAGTGGTTAAAGAGGGCAAGATATTTACAAGTTCTTTCCATTTTAACGACATTGTGGCTTAGGCCCACTGAACAGTTTCAACATGTTTAAAAGGAGCAAATGTTGCCTTTTGGTTGTGTATCTATAGATCTTTTTGTTTCAGGGGGCTTTGCATCCTGACCCCCCTCCTCCCTGTGCTCATAAATTTGTTTCCCTGCTACTGCAGTTTTTGTGTAAGAAAGTAAAACAAATTTATTATTAAAGCTTAAAAAGCTGCAATATATTGCACGGTATATGGAAGACTGCTCATTTCGCCCTGCTTTCCTGTAGACTGCGAAAAAACACTGCATTAATCTCTCAGTAGTTATTGAGCTATGATGCTTATCTTGTGGGTAAGAGTTGTCAGAACTGTTTTGTGATAGGTATAACAGTTGCATTCACATGCGAACATTTCTTACAATTGATTATTGCTTTAGTTGTCGGTTTCTTTTCATTTTTTTATTATAGGTTTGCCATTTTGAGTGTTTTATATTTGTGTTGTCATTTTGCGTGTTTTATGTTTATTAATTTTTATAGGCTTAAAAGGTGACTGTTTCAATCACTTTGGGGTGCCATGGAAGGATAGTTTGGTTATAACTATCTCAAACCGTAACTGATTTGGATAAAGCTTGGAATATATGTGAGGGACGACAGTGAGATCACCAAATGGTGATAATACTGTGTTTTATTTTTTGAAGCAGAGCGGTCTTTTGTCCACATAGACTTCACAGATTCGGTCATTGTTGAAACAATATACATAAAATTTAAAATAAATCGGTGTGCCAGTGTGTAGAGCTATGTAAAAGTTCCAAACTTCTGCACAGGGAGTTGTGAGGCTCTAAAAATGCCAAAACATACAGTAATTTTGAGGGATTTTTGTACAGAGCATGCAGCTCAGCCAGCACATTTTCAACTGATAGGAACCATTTCAGGGACTAGTTTACATCATAATGATGTGCCTTTTGTCGGTTAGTTTTGAGAAACATATGGTTTAGGCACTACAACTGCCAGAAAACAACTGACTTTTTATATTCCGTGCATTGCTGTTCGTGAGGAAGCGGTTATGCTGATAGTGCTACAACCTGTCAATACTCGCCAAACGGCATCACTTGCTCTTTGAGCCAATGTTACAGAACACCCACGGATCCACTGCAGACCATCTTATTTTGTGTTGGGTTTTGTTTTTTTCAGTACTAGTCAAGAGATTGGCTGGGAAGAGCATCTCCAAAGTGATCTAGGATTTAGAATTGAGCATAAAACCGTGGAAAACAGTTGTAACATTTTACTTACTTGTGCATTACGCGTTAAAAAACACTTCAGTGTATAGTCGATGTGAGCTTATGCAGTATAATAATGTAATGTTTGTGCGTGTTTATGGTAACTTGGATATGCTGTGGAGTAATGATGTGCTGAAATGTTTCTGAGCATGTCATATTTCACTGTCAGTTCGATGCTTTGCCTGTTCAGGAACCAAATCCGGAAGATCCTCTCAACAAGGAGGCAGCCGAACTGCTGCAGACAAATCGTCGACTATTCGAACAGAATGTTGCGAAGGCGTTGCGCGGCGGTTACATAGGATCAATGTACTTTGAGCGCTGCCTGAAATAGTCGGCGCTCCTCGTGGAAGTATGTGGGCAGGGAAGGGTACAACATCGCGGGACAGGGTGGCCAAACTACTGTATTATATGCAAGACGTAGACTTTGTTTCTTGGATTAGTTTTTGTTGGCACTTCGCACTGACTTTTGACGGTTGGGGCATTACAAGAGAACGTCAGTACCAGTGCTGGAATTCTGGGCTTAAAACCATGTACGGAATGCTTTTTTGACTGTATGTATCGCCCGGCTGTGCCGAACTGCAAAACAAAACGTTTGTCTGCAACATCACAGTCTTGCTGTTTCTTTGTATTTTATTGAATACTAGTGTGTTACAGTTGTGACTGTACCATTCGTCTGTATAGTTTGTAATATATTGTTACCTGTTCGTCGACTCATCACGATCATCTGTTGCTCTGGATGCAGGTGGAATCGGAAACAAGCTGTTGCTTTGCGTGATTTCATCTTGTAATCTTCCTTTTCCAGTCATACGATACCGACTGTAATTATTGTTATTATTACACGTAAATGCTGTTACTGCGTTTTATTCAGACGACATGTTGCTTTCCGTCATTTCTTTTGCCATGCTACATGCACTGCCATGCAGCAGTGATATGTTAATTACAGCAGCAAAAAATCTACAATAATAAAATAATTGGTTTGTGTAGTGCATTACTACATGAGTACCACAGCCATTCAGTCGTGAAACAGTGCACATTTAACAATAAATTGCATCCTTGAAAGTTGTTTGTGGACAGCATGTAATATCTGAGACAAAATGTGATTAATTGACGTATATTTAATGTTAATGTAAAATGTATTGTCATATTGGCATGCACACAGACACGTCACCCGTCCTAATTCTAACCCATGTCCTTTGACGTAAGGATTTATGCTTGCTAGGGCCTGCCGTGGACTATATGTACCAACATTGGTGTTGATGGTTCGAGCAGTTATCCTTTTAAAGCATGTACATGTAGTGGTCGTCCTATGAGACAAGTGATGCTAGAAACTACTGGACAGATCTTAGCCAATTTTTCAGGGTTGGTAGACATAGGCATGTGGAAGGCTTAATAAATCCTGCATTCGTTTTGTGATCGCCCAAGGGACTTTGCCATGGCAACCAATTTTTGAGACCGATACCTTTATTTGTCACACTGGCGTTCCGAAACAGATTAAAATATCGGAACGCCGATGGGCGCGTACATTAGATTGGCCTTCATAGAGTAGAAATTTGGGTGATATTTGTTGCAGTAACTCGGAGTGTACTTGGATCACGTTGATCAGCACTGCCATTAGTGAAACTGCATTCTCTTAGAGGTGGCAGAATGTAGTGCAGAGATCAGTCTCAATTTTTTTCTTTACAATTTACTACTGTTGTTTCTTTCACTACTATTCGCTAGGGGTCAACACTGCTGTGCCAGGCGGGCTACAAGTTGTGCTCTGTTAAGTTTTCTAAAGTAACATTTTGCCCAAAAATTTCTAGAGTTTTTGCCCCTGTAAAAAATCTGAGATGGTTCGCTCAAAACTAAGACCGATCCATAAAATTTTTGTGACATATAGGCCTATATCCATAACAATTTCTCATATCAGCGTTGGCACCGTGGCATGTCGCAGAGATTGAGTCTTTAATGCGCGTCGGAAAGCAGGTCGTGAGTCAATGAGTCTGATGTCAGTGGGGAGACTGTTCCAGACGTCAGGGCCGCTGACTGAGAATGACATCTGGCCTGGAGACTTTGCAGGGCTATTCTCAAGGAAAAGATAAAGCAGCATATGAGCCAAGATAAACAAGAAGCAAATTAGTGATAAGGAAAACAAACAAAACTAAAATCTACAATGTCTTCTAGGCACGGGTCACAATGACAACTTGAATGCTGATTTAGAGAAGTGTCTGCAATTACTGTTTAACTGCAGAAGTGCTAACAAAGTCCCGACTGTTGGTAACTGAAAGCCACGTCATAGGTTTCACGAATGGACGGTTTCTGAGATATCGTCAAGTTGCCAAAGGCAATTTCAGGTGCCTTCGATTATCACACCAGCATGCTCATGGCATAACTTTTCTATTCTAGACTCAGTGACTGAGTGACCTTAGGTCGTCTATGCAAAACAGTTGTCGAACAAATTACTTGTCGACATATTTGCCGTTTATAAAATCAGGAGAACCCTGAGGCCGCCCTGATCTATCCCCAGAACGAAGCCGAGGCTCTGAATAATTGCCATTTTATTTAGCGCCAAAAATTGTACGATTCGCGTAATTTCCGATGCTTTCTTATCACAATTCCAAATCTGCACACTGCGTTATCATTGGGCCTCCTGCGTAAGGCTATGTGTGTGTGTGTGTGTGTGTGTGTGTGTGGGACAGGTTCAAAAATATTCGGCGAAAACTGTGTCAGCGACGCACTGCGGGCGGCACCCCCGCTATGACGTCACTGCGGGGAAGCCTCTCGCGGTGCTTCCTGCCA
>Ga0209782_1002017_pt1 | contig 11101 bp, 5 predicted proteins | sample WorMetmaBAHAMAS1_FD_187390 | JGI IMG/M metagenome (GOLD analysis project Ga0209782, IMG submission 187390) | Marine gutless worms symbiont microbial communities from Max Planck institute for Marine Microbiology, Germany - Inanidrilus... | ecosystem: Host-associated > Annelida > Digestive system >...
CCAAATAACTTAGTTTTGAACTTCTACTGACTCAGTAAAGACCCAGGTTTTGGTTTTGGTTGGATAGCATAACAACTCTAACAATAATTGCCTTTGTGCAGTGCAATCTTCTGTAGGCTTAGAGTTTAATTGATCAGTCAAAGAGTGAATAGGGAAGATCCAGTAAAATCAGTTACTTTCAAATCAGCCATTCAGAATTAGTTCAATAATTCTGTGTTGCATTTCATCAAACAAACCCCATGCTCCTGTGGACTTGTTAGATAATATCATTCTTCGTTATGCGAGTTTATCAGGAGACAACCTGTGTTGCCACTTGATGCCACTGCTGTTAATACCCAGCACCTCTTTTGCCAGCAGACTTAATGCCTTCATCAAAAAGGACAGACAATGGCTGCAGCTGTTTTGCTTAAAAACTGACCAAAACAGATCGACAGTGTAAACTCTGGAAGTGTAACAACACTATTCTAAGGAACAGTTAGATCGAGAGAGTGTCTGATTTTGCAGTTACTGTGAGTCACTGTTACTCTGTTTCTGCATTAGTGGTGCTAAGTGACCCGTGGTTTTTCAATGCTTTGGATGTTATTGTACCATTTGTGTGATCTGTATGTGTTTGCAGTCAAGCAATGAAGAAAATGGTGGTTTTAGTCTTAATATGCTGTTAGCTGGTGAATATCAGTTTAAGCTTCAGTGCCCAGCAGGTATGCAATGCTAGAACTACTGCAACTGCTGCTGCTACTACTGTACTACTTCAGTACTATTACTACTACTGCTACTACTACAATATTTCTACTATCCCTAGTTAAACTAGATCTTTCAGGAAGACTTTGAGCAGCTTCTTACAGGGAGATGCCATTTCTGTTGCTATACCAGCAGCATTAAAAAACTAGTATAAAATGCAATATTTATTGATACGGACCAAATTTCAGTACTCAGTGTGTATGGATCTCAACATCTCGGCATCTGAAAATGTGCTGGGCACCGTGGTAAAAATTAATAGCTGAGTCGGGGTTTTAATGGTAAGTACTAGAAACAGGCCTGTCTTCTCTTTTCTTAGTTCATTATTATGTCCTCATGCTCTCTGCACTCATTTAAATATGCATGCATATTTACATTTATCAGAGAAGAAAACTAGGTAGAATGGCTAATGCGGACTCGCCTGGAAAACAGCTATCATTTTGAAATAATGTTGGTGGATGATGGTATTCTTTAATTTAAACAAACTTTCTGAGCCTCAGGTAGGTGCATGGGACCAAAGAAGCTATGGCTTCAGTATATGAGTGTAAGCCTCTCTAATGTCGCCTTAGTGTAGCCAACCACTTTATGTTGGAATAGTTCATGTTTTATTTTTACATGTGTAGAAAATTGACGTGCTGAAAATAAGTGTTCTACTCATGTTTGAACTGTGGAAGATGTTACTGTTGGAAACTACTATATTATATAGTGATTAGTTAATGAACACGTACCATTGTCACTTGTTAAAATGCTGATATCACACAAACAGTTTATTGTTTGATGTACAGGTTACCCAGATCACTCGGAACACTTTTACATACCAGATGCTGATTCCTCGGTGAAGCTCTGGGCGAATGCGCTCAATGAGGTAATGTTGATAGTCATCCTGTTTTCAGCCATTGACTTAATCATCACATTTTAATGTGACTTAATCTTACATTAATTCCAGTGCTGTTACTGTTATCGGTTTTTGTTGAAACTGATAAGAATTAAGAGTTAGAACCATCCACAGAAAAACTGGACCAGACTTATCCAGTAATTTTATGTTGTTTAGACTGACCAAGTCAGTATCTGGTCCAGTAGTGATGAATGGGTCTCAAACATGCCATGCTTACTGCAACAGGTCGTGGTAATTTGTTGGTAATCTAATTCTGGTGCCTCTTGTTACTGGTCAAATTTAGCATGTAGAGCAACCACGCCCATTGATAATGATGGGCAACATCAAAGGAGGCACACTGCCAACACTCACTATCAGTACTGTTGGACCAGTGCCAATCTAAAAAAACAGACCAGCTCGGAGTCATCTACAGTCTGCCGGATGTGGTCCAGAATTAGTACCAAGGCTGTTCTAGACTAACTCTAATGAGAATAGTAATTTTTGAAGCCTGTTACATTGATATTTTATGCATTAAACATGCCTCTAGCCATTCAAGGGTTGGCTGCATTTTAGAGGGATGCTGTCCATGACCTATCAGCTGTAGAATCCAATGCCTGCTCCGGTGTCAGTCCTGTCCAGTCACTGACATTGTTTGTTATGTATCTTCATCTACTTACATCGTATTTATGCCTCCTTTGACCTGTCTGTGTACATGCTGTTCGTGTTGTAACTACAAAGCCATTGGCATTTGTCTGTCACATCACTTGTTCTGCTTATGGAGAATTAATACACTGGCAGTCACTGACATTAGTCTGCATTAAACTCTGACCGTGAATATGCAGTGTGCATAGTTTGGAAAATCGCTTTTTAGTATTTACTGTTTTGTAAGGTTAACTTTTGCAGGAGTACAACTTGTCCCAGGAAGGTTTAATTTTGGACATTTTGCCAGATGTACTGATTGTTTTTTCTGCTGTTGCACACTAACAGTGTTAATAGATTAACAGCAGGTTTTCCACTGTTTTGTGGTGGACATATAAATTTATATTGTTATAAAATATTTTTTATTAATGGGTTAAAACATTGAACTGTATGTCATAAAAGAGTGCTGCTGCTAAAACTGTGTTTGTGATGCTAGTTTTTCGTTGTGTTTGCAGTACCTGTTGGACTCACCAAACAGATTGTCACTCTCCCAGATTTTGAACAAGTGAGTGAAAGTTGCGTGTTTAGTAATGTTGACGTTTTTGATCTGAGTGAATAAATTTAACTTTTGATGCTGATGAATTTGGCAGCTAGTCTTTAGTACAATGTATGCTGTTGTGTAGAGCCACATCGTTACACTGGAATGATCAGAGAGAAAGTCCTGCAAACTCCGAGGTTTGTTTAGCACTTCTGTGTATATTGAACCACAAAAAGTGACACAAGATAGAAATCACTGTAACTACATTGTGATTTGTATTCAGTTTTTTTTTGCTACAACTCAGTCAAAAGTCAGCTGAGTTTCAGAATTTTTTACTGGCATATTTCTGAAGAATTATGCAAATCTTAAGAGAAATTTCCACCTCACCTTAAATGCTTGAGGGTCACCTTTCTGTCTGGAACTTTTCCCAAACTCTGGACTTAGAAAAACGTTGCTACAGCCTGTCGCAAATGTTGTTAGCAGTCGTGTGATTCCGGTTGCTAGTTTATCACACTGACCATCTACCTTTGAGTATAGTGTGATGGGCGTGGCATTGCACAGGTTTAGCCAAGACTTGGTATAGATAACTGCAGTTGACACTTGCTTGTATTGACTGAACTATGTTGAAAAGTTTGTTGATTTTTCTTTTGATGATGTCGGTTTTTATGTGTGTGCATTACTCCAGGATGAAATCATGGAAGATGAAGAAGATGAAATTGAGGAGGTTGATCGTCTCGTGCAATATAAATGCTGTAGAACCTGATGTCGTGTACAATTTTTAGCGCGAGATGTAATATATACATCTCGCACTTATGCTGCGATGTCAGTGTCCGTCTCTCTGTGACGGAAGTGCATTGGTGCATTATAGCTAATTTAAGTTTCAAATTCCGATCCCAAGTTACCGTGCACTGCGGTCACGGTGCATGCGCGCGCGAGGGAAGGGATCATTGACGGGAAGAGTGGAGGGATCATCTCGCGCTATGCTAGCCACTGCTAGGCCCTCTTGTTTATATTACTAATAAAATAAAGAATTTTAACCTAAATAGAAACATTGGTTGAAGTGTATTTATTTACATGATTGATGTTTTGATATAATTGCAGACAAGTTCTGTTACGATCAACTATTATAGAGGGAAACTGTTTAATGTAAACAATATAACATGATATAACTGCAGTTGCACTTTTGTTAGACCAGTAATCATTTTCATTTGCTTGAATAACAACCAGTCCTGTGTAGAAAAAAAAAACTATACTGTACTTCTGTTTTGATGGCACTTACGAATATCACAGTAATTACCTTATCGGTGTGACTACAGATTCCTGCTTTGTCGGAAGACGAGTTTTTTACAACTGAGTGGGAATTGAACGTAGCGCGACAAAAGGTTGGTGGATTGTGCATGTATTAATTTTTTACGTAATAATAACTTTGTGATACGAAATATTTTTCACTGGTGCCAAGCTTGCATGTAGAACAAACTACCAATATTGCATTTGCTTGTGGAGTCAGTTTTTCAGTTTTACACACTCACAATTGACTGCTTGAGAATATAAGAGAATTGATAGATGATTTGTTACTTCATTTTTCCTGCTGATCTTTAGCGTCTTATCCAGATCCAAACTTCAAAGGCTTCTAGCATTTTCTTATTTGTTATCTATTCTAACTATTTGATGTGTAACATCAGAAGTTCACAGTTGCTTGCATGAACCTGTTTAGGTGTTTGGTGAAGGGTGGATGTAGTAGTAGTAGTAGTAGAAATGAATATTATTAAGGCGGCATTGTCGCATTGCTGCTGCAAGACCACCATACAGTATTAGCAGAAATAGTTCGTAGCAGCCAGTACATGGTGACATAACTACATTGAGCAACAGGCGTGTAGATAAAGCACAGTTCATTGTCAGATCGCATCAGGAAACGACGATCGGAACAGAAAGGTCTTCAGTTCTCGGCGGAAAACAGGAAGAGAAGGCGTGTTCCGAGTTGTGGTAGGGCATTCCATGCCCGTGCGGCAGCCACCGGGAATGACCTGTCTCCGAGAGTCGAACGACGCTTGGAAGGCACCAATAGGGTAACATGTTGTTGATGTGTATTTAGAAACGATGGGCTCAGAAGGAGAAGGAGATGAGAGAGCAGATGAAGAAGCTGAAGAGCGGACCATCAACATCTGAATACAGTTCTTTCCATGGTAAAGATGTGTTGCACGTTGTGGACATAGTCGTTTAATTGATGTTTTTTTTAGTTTTTGTCATTACACGTAAATGTTGTAGTTTAGAGTTATTGAGTATTGCTGCTACGAACGATGTCATTCATATTGTGTCATTGTATTTATTTATTGGGCCCATTCCATGGGGCCATAGCGGTCCCCTCTGTCATATGTTGTCGTTGTCGATGTCGTCGTGGACATCGATGCATAGGCGGCGCGCAACAGTACCGCTGGCGACATCTGCTGAATGGGCGTGAGGCAGCTCGTTGTGGCGAATGGGCCCAACATTTTTCAAATGCTTCTTGTTTGTTTATTTATTTATATGTAGTTACATTGTACTTACTGAGTATTGGATTGCTGCTGCTGAAGTGTCAGGGCAAGAGAAAGATCAAGCGAAACAGATATTCACCAGCTCAGCTGCGTCGGGCATTCTCACAAATGATCTGGTGAAGATATTACAAGACGAGAAGGTGAGCAGAAAAATGCTTGATACTGAGGAGGGTTGTGCATTAATGACAATTTCAAGCGTTATTTCTTAGATGTATTATGTATTAACAGGTATATGTCATGCGGAGCTATTTAGAGCTATTTTATTAACTAAAAAGATGTAAATTATGTTATTGTCTTTGCTGAACAAGGATGAAAATTGTTACGTGAAATGAAAATCTGTTACAGAAAAAAATGGTAGTAACAGAATTAATGAAAAATGATTTTGATAGAGAAGAAGCATAAATGAACAAGTTTAAACAGAATTTTAAGGCAGAGATAGTACATCGGTGTAAATTTTTCACAGAAAAATTAGTAAAGTTGATAGAAATGCCTGTCATGAGCCGTTGTCTTGTCTACGAGTTGAAGAATAGCTGGGCCGCTATCTCCTTTTAGATTTCTCCTTGTTAACTAAATCTGGGCGTCCTCTTGGAAGACCAAAACTTCTTGTCATCTGCCATGTAAATGTAAAATGTTGTGTGTAAAGAAGTTGAAAAGTTCTTGGGGCTGTGGGAGTTTGTGTCAGGCTGTGCATATGTACGATCTGTTTGTGGCAGGTGGTTGGTTTCACTGCGGACCCAGTTGAAGACAACATTTATCAGTGGTCGGTCAAGATGTTCAACTTCGCGCCTGGCAGGTAATAGAGATCGTTAATGCACAAGAATGTATTTCCGCAGGTGTATGGTAGTTTTGCTGTTGATGGGCAAGCATAAACTGTTTTAGTTGCTAATTAGCATGTATCTGTTTGATATGAGCAGCAAATAAGCACTTTACTACACTGACATTTTGCCGCAGTAGGACATTGTATTGTTGGTTTGTTGTAAATATGTTGTGTACTTATTTCACATGCAGCGACAACAACTGTTTTACGGCCCTTTATCCATGACTACCCGGGTGAATCGGCACCAGAAGAAACATTTACCCACTTACACCTATCATGATCATCAACCGACCTTTATCAGCTTCCTCTATCTACTACGATCTATGGCATCCTCTCTGTTCATTTGATGTGTACCTGCCAGTAATGTAGAAATGTGATCCGTTCTTTCTCAGCCGACCGTGATTCATGCATGCATTCTGTTGCGTGCTGTGACAGTGATCTGGCACGAGACTTGTCTGTCCTCGAGGAACATTTTGGCTACAGCTACATTGAGCTCCAGCTGGTCAGTTGACTGGTTATACTGTTCGCGTATTTACCAGTAGCATCTTAATGATATTGTTGTTTGGTAAACATTTCTTTCTTGTAAAAGTTGTGTTACCGAGTAAGTACATTAGTAAATTTGCATTTATTTATTTGTATGTTATACTCTTGATATTGGCATCTTAGCTAAGATGCAGTAGTTGAGTGTGCCATGTATAATGTGATGCAATGCCTGTGCAGGATTTTGCTATTGATCTGTATCCGTTCTATCCACCTCTTGTCAAAGTCATTCGCCCACGGCTACAGGTTTTCTTCTTATTTTCATTTTTATTTGCATCTTGTTGTTGTGAATAGAATTTTGAAATTAATTTGTAATGTGAAAGGGGTCTGAGGATACTATGTGCCATAATTTTTGGCACCACACTTGTCACTAGAAGGTATTGAAAATTTTTTTGTAGGTCATTTTAAAGCACAATGTAGACAATGCACCTTTGAGTAGTATAAGTTAATTTAGAATATGTATTAATTTTGCATTATTCATACTATACGGTGGGCTCCGGTGTGCTGACCTGTAAAGTGAGAGTTTTTCAAGAGTATTGGTGCAGTTGTTGCTGAATGCCGGTGCTGATACCACCACGACAAAGCATGTGTGTATTTGCAGGGATTCTAACTAATCTAATCTAATAAAAATGTATTTAGTGCCCAGCATACGCGAGCCGGACCGGCTAGGCAATACAGTGTCAAAAACAGTTAAAATAGCAGCAAGGTGGTGAGTAAATAACATCAGTTAAGAAGGTTAGAAGGTTAAAAAAAGTGTGTTTTCAGTAGACGTTTGAACGTGTTAACTCAGATTTTTCAGTAAAACTTTGTATCAGTCACTAAGCTGTGACTGCTTCTTGGAAGGTGTTAACAACCATTATTTGTTTTTCTTATTTAGGGTTCTATGATGCAGCGTGTAACCAACATGGAGATGCTGAAGTTGTCATATTGGAACCCAGCGAAAGACATGCGAAGCATTCTTGTCGATATCAAACAGTTTTTACAGCAGTGGGCGCGGCTTGAAGGCACCAGTGAACGCAACGATCGGAGGCGATATCCGTATGGTTCTTATGTCGACATCGAGCACCATCTACTGCGACTTGCGCTTGTAAGTGACTTCTTTCAAAGTGCCCTTTTTGCAACTTTTCTGGTTTATGGTGTTATATTTGTTATAATTGTTGCAGTGTGTTCTCTTTATTTTTGTGGCCACTCTTTGGTGCATGATTTTTAAATGTCTGTGTTTTAAGTATCATTCAGAACATGAAGGGTGTTGCAAATAGCTGATAAGATAATAGACATAATTGATGTCATTGAATTTTGTCACTTAGTGGTTTACTTCTGTGTGCATTGACTGTGATTGGCACTCTTTTTTGATCCTTCAGTACCTCAAGTTTGCCATTATATTATTATTATGTTTCAGTATTTGCTATACGTACCTTCAGTACTTTGATGTTGGTTGGGCAACAAGAAGACTAATTAACTGTAAAAACACACTTAGTTTTTCCCAGGCATTCTTTTCATTGGACCTGATCCTTCCTAGAGAGAGTAACTATGGTAAAGAATGCCGGTTAAGAGAACTGAGAGTACTTGCGTTAATAGCAGCAGAGTTGTATTTAAGCTGTAGTTGAAAGTTGAAGTATAGCTTAAGTTGCAGTTTTTATTCAGAGAGGTATGTTTGTCTGTTCAGGTTAGTGAAGTTAATCCTCGTGCCAACTTTCGCTACCACATTGACGTTGAAAGGCCGCCAGATATGAGATCGTACGCCAGTCAGCGGGTGAATTAATGCTAAGCTGTTGTTATAATTCTTGAACTACTAGCATATTATAAGTACACATCTTAGTAAATGACATTCTAGCGATCTAGTTTTAATGTTAAACACAACTGAAAGCATATGACGAAGTGCTTAGATATAGTACATAGAAGTAGACAAAAGAAAGCCTTGGGTTGTTGTTTTATATATACTGAGTCAAACAGGGGTTTTAGTTTACCATACACCAAATGTTGATGAATTTCCTAAATTCTTTCGCAAGCAACTCGGCAGTAAATGTATATAAGATGATAATCAGAAATCCTGTCACACTGCAAAACTGAAGGCTTGGTAAAATGGCAAACATTGTGCAAAGGAATGTGCAGGTACTAATGATTCTGATGCAGATTATCTGGCAATATGACCAGTGCTGTTAACTCATCAGGCACTGTGTGCAGCTTGATGCTGAGCCACTAGGGCAGGCTTTCGCTGTTATTTTCTTAATTGAATTTTGTTAGTTTACATTTGCTGATAACTTTTAAAATGCTCTTCTTAAACTTATTTGTCGATATTTTTAACCTATCTTATGCATGTATTGGAGTAAAAGAAGCAGTGAAGTAGAACGTGCTATGAACTGTGCATTGTTAATTTGTTTTCAGTCTCTGACGACGTCAAACGCTTGCGGTGTTGGAAACCATGACGAGCATTTCTATGTATGTTCTTTCTTATCCTGCTGAGAAATTTATAGTCGAACTTGCCATGTTACAAACTTGGTCAAGTTGTTTGCACATTGATGATCATATCATCTGTCACCAAGTATATAATTTGGTACCAGCCAGTCACAGGGCGATGATGTTCTGTGGCTGGGAAGGTAATCACAAGTCTGGCATCAGTCACACCGGCCATGCATCACGGACTTAAGTGGTTTAGTCACCTACGGGCTCAAGGCCTAAGTAAGGGAGATGAGTACCCCACCAACACTCCTCATGGGGTATGGTACACTAGGACCCGTCAGTAAATAAAGTATATTTATCCCAGATCCACTTTACTCGATGTTTGGGGAACTTCCGGTGTTAAGCAATACAGTTCTAGTCATAACAGTTTGCATGAAAGTTGCAAATTCTACATTTTTAGTCACAAATAAAAGGACAAAGTGGGCTGAGTTATCGATGTATTATTTATACAATTGTTTTGTAAGGTAATTTTAGATTCTTGATGACTAACCGTAACATGATGCATTAAATGTTGCATTGACGCCTGTACTAGGCTTCCGTCTTTCACCGGAAACAGAAATAACATAGATATATTCTTATATAACTGACGCGCCCTCTTTATCTTCACCTTGTTATTGCTAATAGGCAAGCAGTGCACACTAGCAGCTGCCATGTCATGTGATTGTCCTGGCGTCTGATGAAATGAACAACAGTTGCTTGTCGGTTGTGTGCTGTTTTAATGACATCTCTTTGCCAGCTGTTTCCCACGCACACATACATGCAAACGTTGAATGCAGACCTTTTTCCAGTAATTCATTGCTGCACAAAATTCTGTGACGTGGAACAAAGTTATTTTGCACTTTGATGCTTATAACATTCAGTGGTTAAATGTTTACTGACTCAGTGATGCCGCATTATGCTAGAGTTGATGCTGAATAGCGGTGGTGTTGAGATAGTTGTGTAGTACTACTTACTGAGTAAATGGGGAAAATTTTTGAGTCTTAACATAAGAACGAGTATTGCATGCTGGATGCTCTGTTGTTTATTTAGCACAAAGATCATAAAAGGCGAGAAGAATATTGGGCTGCTGGTGTCGGCTATGGTCACCATAATCGTCCTGGTATGGATGTATTGTTTTGCAGTAACGTTAGCATATTATTTATTACATGCTGAGTGAGTGATGCTTTGACGTTCTGGCAGTCCTGTTTGTGTCGAGTGGCACGTTGGACCACAACTCAATAACAGTGAGAAGTAAGCATGTAGAAGCAGTCAGGTTAACTACGCTTGAGTCTTATAGTGTCTCTTTGTGTAGTTGTTTCTTGCAGTTTATTTAAAACGCTTGTAATTCCATGTTTCTGACGCTTACTTAAATTGTAGTTACATAGATTTGTAATAACTTTTTTAAAAATTTCTGCTTTTTGTATCTATAGTTTTATATGATTTTTGTATTTTTCATATTTCTGTAAAAGACAAGAATAGCTGTGTTGATTCTGGAAATACTTTTTGCGCTAAAATAGCATGTAATATAATGTAGTGAAAGTGAGATTGAAGCTGTTTTGTCTGTAGAATGGGACATACGGGCATTTGTTGCTGCACAAAGAGAAAAAGACAAACAGGTGATGCCATAACTTCTTAGAGCAGTTTGTCAAGTGTAAACGTAAAATAATTTTGGGGATGAAACAATCGGAGGAAATCTGCTAACCCAGATTCACATGACAATGTCCATCAAAACGAGATAATGAAGACTGCATGTTACGTAAATCGTGCTGCTTTAAAAAATTGCAAACTATTGTTTGCTAGCATCAGTTATGCAACAATTGCATGTATGTGTTTGGTAAATGCATAGCAAACTCGTATTTGTATTTCTTTTCCAATAGAGTGATTGATACGCCATGTATGTTCCATTCAGTGCCATCACACTGCCAGCTATATGGCAAGTAAATAAGTAATTTGGTGACCAATAGTTTGAAGAAAAAAACAGGAAAAGT
>Ga0209782_1002018_pt1 | contig 11101 bp, 5 predicted proteins | sample WorMetmaBAHAMAS1_FD_187390 | JGI IMG/M metagenome (GOLD analysis project Ga0209782, IMG submission 187390) | Marine gutless worms symbiont microbial communities from Max Planck institute for Marine Microbiology, Germany - Inanidrilus... | ecosystem: Host-associated > Annelida > Digestive system >...
ACCTCTGCCGGGTGGCAGGTAATACTGTGTGATCCCATATGGCACGTGAGTTCCCGTAGCGGTGAAGCTTTGTGGCGAACTGCTATATCCGGTTACTTCACTTTACTTACTTACAGACTTCAGTGGTTTATCCACCTACGGGGTCAAGGCCTAAGTAACGGAAGATGAGCACCCCACCAACACTCTTCAAGGGGTATGGTACACTTTATCTTACCCTAACCGAGCGCCAAAATTGTCCACAAAATGTGCACACTGGGTGGTGTGGCGGTGGCCGCAGCAGTCCAGTGTGTAGGAGTGGGCGACTGTCAAACATGTCCGCTGTAAACAAAGCTGACATTTGTTGTTATCAACACACTTTACCAGACAATTTAAGCTGTGACGATAAAAACAGAATGCGCCATCTTTCACAAAATCGGATTTAAAGCCATAGTTTTCAGAAACTCAGATCTTCTAACGGAACATAGCCCCATCAAGCACAGCCATTATTACAAAACTAGATTAATCTGTCTAACCATTTTGACATAATTCACTAAGTCAAAGTCGAGATTCTGACGACATTAACAACTAAACATATAACACACCTGAGTAACAGCCAACGCATTCTGTTCAATGTCGTCATCGTCACCATATATCTGCAATATTCAATATGCAAATTTAGCTCAGTCTAGTCGACCAGTAACTTATCACCTGATCCACAAAGAGGACAAACAGGCAATGTATTGTGTACACACGTGCTGAACAGCTCAGTCCGGCTAGTACAGAAAACACAGAAGTCACTGTGTGAATCACAAAACACAACCCAGCACTGGAAGAAGCCGTGCACCTTGTGTCAAATGCAGTAATACCAACAGACTCACTGAAGACTGGGCTAAAGTCTAAACTGGACAACGGACTTAACGCGTTCAGCTAAGCCTTTAGTCTTACTTTTAGCCTTTAGACTTAGCCAAAGTTGACCTCACCCATTAGTAAGTTTAATAAAACACACTTGCAGCAATACAATGTAAAAGCTGAATAGATAAATACAATACAATACAATATGCCTACACAATTAAAGCAGCAATAATACAGTAATTAAAAATGAATCATTAAAATGGCTATAACATGATATGATCTGATTGATATGATACTAATAAAAGAAAAATCAACAGGAATCTGCTGTCCACTAATTTCTATAACATTCCATGCTTGAGTTACAAGCCTAGATCGGAGTTGAAGACACGCAATGTGGCCCCCTAATAATAGTTGCACGGCATTGCAGCAAAATTCAAAAGCAGAACTCTGAAAAATACCCGCGAGACGAGACTGTTGACTTCATTCGGGTCTATGCAGACTGCAATGGCATCCTGACGCAGTCGTGATGCAACAGTTCCCAGATAGTCGAGAGCAGCGACGCGAGCCGACTTTTCCACATTTTCAGACGACTTTGTACCTGCCTGAGTAACCTAAACAAAGACGACCAACACCGTGTTTGAACTCGATACGGTTCAGTGCCGGGGTTATCGTCGGTACGCACGCCACTGTACAACAGCAATGACTGGTTGCTGAGATTCATCATTTGACTGAGAAGAGTTGCACAGGTAACTAGAAACTCAGGTAGTCATATCGATCTGCATACCCATGCTGGCAGTACATTTGATAACTGTGACCGTGACACAGTGTCAACACATGCCATGGTCCTGTCATAGACTATAAGTGTACCAAGTTTGGTGTTGATAGTTCAAATGGTTTTCTTTTAGAGCACAAAAACCACAGCCGCCGCACCAGCCAGCGGAGTTGAAGCCGTCGTCGTACGATCCCAACAAACATGGCCGCCGTCAAGATTGCGGCTGTTGACTTCAACAAAATGACGTCACTCCACCGGCCTGCTTGTGGCCATAGCTTGCGGCCATGTTCGTCGGGGAAGATCTGCTAGCCAACTGACGGCTTCAAACGCTTCTGCTGTTCTGATTGGACGTAACAAGTCTAGAGAATATTTAATATGTCTACGACAGACACACACACACATGCACACACACAGTCAGAGATGCCACAGATCACCCTACCCACGCATCTGCTACCACTGCTGGCATCGGTAACCGACAGCTTATCTACATCCTGCAAACAGCACGAGCAATTTATCAATTTATTACTGACAAAAGAAACACACTAAAACACAAACCAGCAAGCCTCCAAGTATCCTGAGCATCAGTTCAGCTGCTGGCCATTCCGGCATGTTTGTCATAGTTAACAAATCGTTGACGAATATATCAAACAGCGGCCGATAATCATTCTCGCCTTTGCCTTTAGGTGCCACACATCTTAACACACACACGGACAACAAAGGCACGCATCACTAGCACCCACTCGGGACATGCGGAACACTCTACCATTTACATTACGACTCACCGATTCTCACGACACTTTCAGGCAATCGCTCAAGACTTATCTTTTCTTAGCCGCATCGCCAGCACTAATGCTAGATGCAGGCTAATGCTACAGATATTGAAACACAGCAAAGTCTGTGTGTGTATGGTAGCGGTCATAACCGCGTGCTCTGCAAAAACAACCAAACCAATCAAGATGCTGTTTGGGTCGTGGACTCGCCTGGGCACAAGGAACCAAGTATTACGTGGAGTATATATGGGCACGTGGAATATGATATGGGCACCATCTGGTAAATACGACTGAACAAATCGTGCTCGGTGGCAATATGAGCTGTCACTACCATAACAGTAGCAACTTGTTTATAAACGTGTAACTCCCTTGCACAAATGGGCGCTAGAACTTTCCACTCTACTGCATCTCCCGCTGCAAGGAATGCATTCTCCTTTCATCCTCTCACTGATGTGCACTCTCTTTCATCATTGACCTTTTTCCTTTTCCCGCCTTCTAATTCTGCCACCTATCTACTTCGGCACATTACCCTGTGATCTATGTCTTCGGCACTAATATATAATGTATACCAATAGGCCGCTTACGCTCTAGCGAGACGACATGGCCTAACAATATATGCTGTATTGTACTGTAACATAAATGAGAGATCACTAAATGAATTTCTTTCCATTCAAAAATAAAACATAAAAAACTAAATGCAAGCCACATCATAAAATTCATCAACCTAAATGTTCTCACTCATTTTAATTATTACAACACTTACTGTCAGTACTTACTAATAACTGCACAAACTTTACATATTGACATGAGTGGTATTCAAACACCACACGATAACTGACTGTATTACAATACACGGCTTTCACAAAAACATGTTGTTAGCTAATATAGCATGTAATTACTGTGAGTTAGTCTTCTTTATGTAATTCAACACTACTCACTTTGACAAGAAAACCGATAAAAATCTGTGTGCAGTTTTCATGGCCTCCTCGTGTGATTTCAACAGTGGTGCTTCAAGTTTCTGCAACATAATACTGTTCATGTATTCATGTATGAACACAGAATTTAATAAACAAAACAACTATACCAGAGACTGGCACAGTAATGGGGGAAACAGTAATACGTTGCATACAATTGTGTTACCACAGTAAAGGGAAACTTTTTAAAAGTATTCTAACGAGATGTTGATGATTTTATAGTATTAACACACATTATCACAAAGACATGGAAGTGATAATAATCTGCAGTAGAATACTGCCGAATAAATAGGCTATTATTGCATGCAATTTTTCTGTGACCTACTGGCTAAAGTTGCAGGCTAGTTGGGTAGAGCACATGCCAGTATTATGTGTGCAGTAAGCAACTAATGCGATCACAAGTTTTCACTTCAATTTTCACTACATTGCTTATATCGTTTTCATAAATTTTACTTTTTTTATTCTGACTTTGTTATGTCTGGCATGACTGACATGAATGTTGGTTGATTACTGAATGACCGACCATACAGATAAGAAAGATTATTTGAAAAACAAGAAGCATTTGAAAAATGTTGGGCCCATTCGCCACTGCGAGCCGCCGCACGCCGCCTGCTCTAATTTTATATTGTCATTCACCAGGTGTCGCCACTGTCGACACCACTACCAAGATGAGCCGAAGCCAGCTATAGCAAAAAACGCAGGCGGCGTGCGACAGTAGCGACACCTGGTGAATGGCAATGTAAAATCGATGTCCACAACAACAACAACAACGCATGACAGAGGGGACTGCTATGGCCCCATAGAATGGGCCCAGAAATAATCAACACTAATTTCTATTGCCTCGTATGTATACACGTAACATGAAGTTCTGAGACCACTAAACATTGCCATACTGGCAGAATGTACATGATCACAGAATTACAAAAAGTTCAGTAGTTGATTATATCTCACCTTCTGCACTTCAGAATCAGCGGCTGAAACACCACCATCATTGTCGTCTGGTAGCTTGATAATGCTCTGAATCAGCTGCAGAATCAAAGCCGTCACCATCTGCACACTGTCTTCTGCGTTCAGTCTGTAATACGCATCAACAGCTTGTTAGTGTTTATTGGTAATCAAATGCAAGAGTAAAGCTAAAAAATGTACGCTTATCTGACACTAACAGAGTCACAGAAACCTGCAGCGACCTACTTTGCCCAGTAGCACTTTCAATCATGTTATTTTCAGCCCACTAGCACAAAGCCGCAGCAGGAAAAATTAAACTAAGCAAAAACAGAAACGACGGCGTGTTACTCGACATCAAAGGTGCACTGGACAGCAACTGCATTCCCACTTTGGAGAGCTACGGACAGATAGTGAAATAAAAATACATATATACAGTGTGTTTCAAAAAACAACGACACCCGTGAAAATGGATAACTTGCATCAGATTGAAGCAATTACTAAGTAAAACGTGTCGACATAACAATATAATCACTTACGTTAGATCATTCACCGAGATGCAACAGACAGATTTTTTTTACTGTATTTTAATTTGCAGAAAGTGAGACTAAAAAATGAAAAATGTACCCACTTTACCACGTAATTTGTCATTTCATCCATATAATGCGATAGCATTGTCAATGCATTTTACTTGGTGCCGGTTCTGATCATATCAAAGTTATCTTCTTTTCGCGAGGTACAGTGGCAACATTTTACAGGTGAGATGTATACATTTACAGTTGTCTGATGTAACGTTTCATCAGAATGCTTTGTACCAAACATTACTAAAATCTTTCTTTTTTGACTAAGCTATTTTAAATAAATTCAAGGTGTCATTAATTACTTTTTTAAACACGGTGTATATTTCTCAGGTGTCCTCGGTGACTGTGGTTACGCGCCTGCTCATTTCCTGAACCAACTGGCGCCACATGCCTGCCGTATCGACTGTAACAGGGATAAAGATGTGTGTTACATGGCCAGCCCTCCTTTTTTGGCCATCTTGTTTACACAAGCTTTGTCAGCTGCCGCTCCTGGCTGTGTGACGATTTGGCAGATGTGTCCAGAGATGTGACTTCCCATCTCACTGATTTGCCTTGTAGCAAAAGTGCCTCTGATGGATACTTTGTGGCATTTTTGTTGTTGTCGTTGGGGATTATGCCTCTCTGACTTCGCTGGTTTATAACTTAACACTGGTTCCACCAGGACCTAAGTTTACTATATAGTACAGTAATAGAAAGTCATATCGTGCAGGTCTGACGGAGCCATAGGCATGCTGCTGCTGCGTGTCTTGCTCAGTTGTTTTCTGCAATTTGAGTTGTACATTAGCACACAGAACCTGTCTGTGACAGACTCGATGTGTGAAATGGCCAGCCCTTCTTATTCGGCCGTCTAGTTTAGACAAGCTTTGTCATTTGCCGCTCCTGGCTGTGTGACTCAAGTGTGATTTGGCAGATGTGTCCAGAGATGTGACTTCCCATCTCACTGATTTGCCTGGTGCTCAAGGTAGCAGTGTCGGACCACCTGTATGTTTCAATGGCTACAAAAACATTAAGGCAGCGAGTTTCACATCGACGGCCCAGCCTTTACAAGCCTGATAAGTCATATTATTATAATTAAATGTACATCAGTTAAAAACTACTGCACAGCAACAAGAACCGAGTAGGCCTACCGATAGGTGCGCGCATTCTTCTTGCTAGACAGAAGACTAGCAAGTGATGACAAAATGTCTTCCAGTATTAGCTGCCTATGTGCATCGTAACGACTGAACACCTGAGCATACAAAATAACATGACAAAACAACAGCCTTGACAGGTGTTCTTACCAAACAAATAAAATAAGCTTTCCTTCAATGGCTGCTCTCAGTGATTTAACATCATTGGCGGGGCGTCAGAACAAACAGCTGTAAAAATCGACTAATAAGGTACTGGTGTGGTCATCTATCTGGAGTAAGGTGCAAAGAATTACATTAAATATTCTCAGTGGACTTCAACAAAATGACGTCACTCTACCGGCGGCCTACTTGCGGCCATGTTCGTTGGGGAAGATCTGCTAGCCAATCGACGGCTTCAAACGCTTCAGTTGTTTTGATTGGATGTAAGAAGTCTAGAGAATATTTAATATAATTGTCTATGGATACAAAGATCAGTGCAGCATTGATTCATGAACCAACGTAAGTGATGAGCTGTAAGCTGTGATCGCCTAAGAGCATTTCCTACCATAGAGATTAGTTTCAAAGAATTCAGCTGCAATTCACGGACATCTTCAACAAAGAAAGATGAAACTGCTGTCGACGAAATCTGCACACAAAACATGTCAACAGTATACTCCCAAACACGATCACTGTCAAAAATACCATCTTACCACTTCACTTGCAATTTTTTACCCGGTATTACATTCATAAACTAAAATGTAAGCAATAATATTGATTGAAGGCAACATTTATTGCCTGAGTTTCTAAAAAAAACTGGCTGCCTGGAAAATCCCGGCCAAAGCGTATACCATTAATAACGTCCTGGCATCTATCCTGTAGTACCTATGCTTCAATGAGCATTCTTCAAGTGAACCTCGCTCAGTGAGCACTCCATTGGTTTTTTCGTACTGATTCTGTACCACATTTGGTTCACTGTAGATCGACTTGGTACCGGACTACAGGGTGGCTCAAAATAACATAAATACCCCACCAGACAACATGCAATATCTCCGCAACCAGTGGTATGATTTTAACACAAATGGAGGTCCAAGGTGCATATAATACATGTAAAGAAAAAGACGCATATTTTTCACAGCAGTTTTATTGCACAAATATCAATATCTGGCCATATGCAAACATCTTTCATCTTTTGCCATGCTAACCAGTGCTAGACTCTCTTGTTTTATATTTCGTATTGAAGCGCTATGCGGTTTCAATAAGAAATATAAAACAAGAGAGTCTAGCACTGGCTAGCATGGCGAAAAATGATTCGCCCGCAAGTAGCACGGCGAGCAGCACAGCGGCCACAATGCACGGTAAAGTGGGATCGGAATTTGAAACCTAAATTAGCTATAATGACAGACAGACGGACTGGCATCATGGCATAAGCGTGAGATGTATATATTACATCTCGCGCTAATACTACAGCGCAGCACAGGTGCATATTATACAGCTAAACTAGCATTTTCCCACAAATTTCCCATCTAAGCTTGGGGTGCGTATTGTACAAGTGTGTGAACCCTGAATTTTTCGAGGTAACCATTGACCACAACCAGTGAACTGGCCTCATCCGTTATTAATCCATCACTGGACGACTCCCGATGGAAGAGGCGCTGCTACCTTCATACACAATCCTCCATCTGGAGCATATTCATATCTCCCAATTCATATCAACTGATTTTGGTCGACGTGCCTTTAGCTACAGCTCTACTGCAACATGGAATTCCATTCCTACCTCCATTAAAAATTGTTCATCCCTACACAGTCTCAATCGCCACATAAAATCTCACCCAACGGCCCAGCTCATTAACAATCAACACACTTCCATCTAGCCACCTTCCTCATGCTCAATGCTTGACTATGTGCACGTTATACATTGTAATATTATATTATTACATCCACTGAGAAGCTGCATACCTGCAGCAGGACTTCATCGGTAAGTTTCTGACGCTGGACGAGCTCCGCCAGCAATGCCACAATATCAGTCATCTGGTAATACAGCCGCAGCACGCGGTCTTTAGCACCTGGCAAATGTGATCTCCTGCGATCACCTGCACATCAGTGAGCGACATCACTATACTCACATACCAGTGATATGTTAGCAACTATAATCAAAACTACAACAAACCAGAATATCAAAGGTGTTTTTTTTCTTTTGTGTGCTGTAGGTTCTTCTGTAGTGACGGGCCCTTAAACATTAAACAAGCTTTGAGAGATGCATGCCATGCACAACACTGGTACATAGTTTTCTACCAACTAGTCAACGGTCCTACAGTTTGAACTGAGACTGTGGACAGAAAGAACATGCAAACTCTATTGAAATACACAAAAGAATCCAGCCGCAAGCATAACAAACCAACGAAGCTACAATGCTATTATAATTTTAAAAAAACAATCATTAAGGTAATCATAACCAAGCATCAAAGTCACAAACCTCTAAGCACACTATAATGGGGATAGATAACGGCAAAAAGATGGCATTTGACAAGTTTCACGACCCACTCAATCGTGTCCTCGACAAACACTTGCTTTGGCATCTCATCTGCTGTCATAATGGACAATGCTGCGGAGGCGGCATCAACTGCTGGAAGTACCCGATCATCAATTAACATTAACAGCTGCTGCATGTCATCATCTGCTTCATCACATTCCTGTGAACAAACATAATAAATGCAGAAAATGTAAACATCATTTATTCAGTAAATGTAAGGCAATTTCTGCCAGAATATCCAATGAGAACATAGTATAGACAGTGATAATTACGTGCAACCTTACTCAACCGATACACAAAAAAACTATTCGTAAATGAGATCTTTTGTTCGCCAACGGCAAACTTCATCAGACATATGTTCACGTGACGATGATGATCACATATATTAGTTGAGTAAAATGAATGTCATTATCATATCTAATCCAACCTGATAAATGTTTACAAACATGGTATTAACAATGCTTAAGTGGAAATAAAAGTTTCAGTCTATAAAAAAAGCAATTCAATATCAAACATGTGTTCATGTGTCTGCTGCAAGGAGGTCAGTAATATGGTGTGTGAGTGAAATAATGTCAACTAGAATCAGCTCAAGGCTGCCGACGGGAGAGAGGAGGGGGGCAAAAAGCCCCGGACAGACACCCGGGCCCAGACGGACAAACAGACACACACACACACAAGGCAAAACCTATACATCCTCGCTACGAGGGCTGTAACCAGACACTGTACTAGTGCACATCTCAGTGATCATGAAAATCAGATTACACTCCACAGTTTAAACTAGTGAGTCGTTCCTGCTAGTCGTCTGTACTGCGTAGATATAAACTGAGAACCAGAGGGCAGTCAGTACAGCACATAACTCCACACAGCATAACTACATCACAACGACATCGGTTCAGCATTGTTAACGATGAGCAGCAGGTGCACTAACGTTAACCCTAACCATTAACGTTAACCTTCTAAAATTTAGTCAACTCTTCTCTGTTGGATAATCCACCGATTCAAATTTCATAAAAATAAAATCTACCAACAAGTTGTCCTGTCCACAAACAGCAGTAAACACACTAGCACTGCCAACCTGTGGCGATGGCAGCTAATTAACAACAGCACGTAATATAGCACTGGTCACTGACGCGACTACGTGGTTTATACCACAGAGTTAAATATATATTCTATCTAGAGTCAATACGTCCAATTAGAACAGCAGAAAATTTTGAGGCCGTCAAATGAGCGACTGGCTTCTCCAACAAATATGGCTGCATTGTGGGATTAATAGACACAGCCGCCAGTCGAGTGATGTCATTTTACGTCATTTTGTTGAAGTAAGTAAGTAAGCCGTCATCTTGCTGTCAGTTTACTATGTTCATTGCTATTTAGTGTATATCTATTCTATGTTGTGGCCATGTTTGCCGGTGCGTACGATGGCTTCGGCTTGGCTCGCCAGTACGCGGGCCGTGGTTTATACCGACCACGTAGCTGATTAACAGTGTGTTATTGACAGTCTATATGATGATAATACTTACAAGGTTGACAGGTGGGATCAATGTACAGCCGTATCTGATGCTCCACGGAAGTGCTCTCAGCAGCTGGACAAGGGTGTCAATAGGCACCTATACAACACATGCTGCTAACGAATACAACCAAGGCAATCATAGATGGCAGACTCTGCCCCCAAAGTTTACTTGCTGATTTATACTGCTAAGCAAAATTCGGTTGAAATCGATGCAGTAGTTTCGGCTGTTGCACTCTCGCCGCTGAAGAATGTATGTGATGCACCAGAGCCCACAGTGACAAATCATGACGACATCCACAAAACCACAAGTAAGTAACGTATTGCAATGCTGACAAAGGAGAACTATGGGCAACATGCACAGCTTTATATCACTTTATCAACAACCTCATTGCCCGATCAAGTTAACGCTCTCCCAGTCTTGTTTAAAAAGTCCGGTGGACCCAGTAATAACGCTGTTATTACCAGTACTCCGTCATATTTATCTGATCGCCTGATACCACATGCTGCTCCATCCACGCTTCTTCGTTCCACACCTCTGCCAATCTTCTTACAGTTCCTCGAATGAAACCTGTTTTCAGTTCTTGTGCCTTCCATTTATGTGCACCATGTCTGGAATTCCCTTGAGAATACCAAACGACATCTAAAAACACACCTCTTCCAGACAGCCTTTAACATCAGCCCCTAGTGAGCCCCTCGACATGCCATGATTCTCTTTTGACTATGGCACCATATAAGTTTATTACTTACTTACATTTGGAGAAGTTTGGCTATACGGTTTCTGAGATATGCTAGTGGACAGACAAACAGACATACTCACCACAATACTTTGCACTCCTCCTGTGAGCAAAGTTAACAAGTATCAAAATATAACATGAATCAGCTGTTGTTCTGTACTGGCATGGACATGTTTTGTTCATATCAGACTATCAGTATCAGTTCAGTTCAGTTCAGAGATTTTTTTAGAGTGGCCTAAGTAACATTGTCACCACAAGGACCACTGAGGTGTCGGATGGATAGTCAAAGAACCAGATCTGGGTAGGATTGTTTGTACAGATAGGTCTTGAGACGACGCCGGAACGTTG
>Ga0209782_1002019_pt1 | contig 11099 bp, 10 predicted proteins | sample WorMetmaBAHAMAS1_FD_187390 | JGI IMG/M metagenome (GOLD analysis project Ga0209782, IMG submission 187390) | Marine gutless worms symbiont microbial communities from Max Planck institute for Marine Microbiology, Germany - Inanidrilus... | ecosystem: Host-associated > Annelida > Digestive system...
CATTAAAAAAGATATATAAAAAAAGAAAGAAACGGAGGGTAAAATATATAGCCCTTCCGGCAAGTTTGCCGAGCGGGCTAATAATTTGTCTCCGAGAAATCATTTAAAAAGAGAACTCAGTTTGTGCAGTTTACTCATACTGCGTAGCGTGTCGCGGTAACAGTGTGACGGCTGGCAAACGCTGTCGTCCGTGTAACTCTACCGCAATGTTGTTTGTTTGACGAATCACGCAAGACGACACGTTATCACACGAACAGCATACGAAAAGCATACGACATTTCTTGTCATTTTATCACGAGCTTTAAGAGCTAGGAAGCGACAGCGTTCAGGAAGCGTTAGCAGATGAATTATGTGCGATATCAAAATCCAATAGCATCAATGGAGCTCATTGGATGCCTGTATTTTAAATTGCTTATTTTTCGCTTATACTTCAGCTTGCGCCATGTCCACAGCTAAGCTAGGTTCGTCGGCCAGCTCGGACTGAGATCGAACGCCAAGTTCTTCCGTAACCAACACATTTGCTCGCATCCTCTCTTCCCTTGAGGCCCATTCCTCTGTCTCAACATCTTCTCCCGCTCTAAAGCTTCCTCTCGCTGTACCCTAACCAGCTAGTTTGCTTGCTGGCGATGGCATTGCTCATGGGCCACGGACAGCCATTTAACAAAACGTTGTGAGCATGTAGTTACATATTTAATATTCACAAATGACAAAACAAAATTGCACAGCTTTTCACCAAAAGATCAAACGTTTCGTTGATGGATGTCATAAATTATGCTTATTACTGGTATTGAAACAGTGTTCCGAATGACCAACAGTTGCAGAAACACACAATCGAAGTCTACGGTGAAATGTTGCGATTGCATTAATATAAATGATCTTTTTTTATGAAATTATTTCATATCTTCAACAAAGCAGTCACTAGCTTGGCAATGTTGGTCACCTGAATCTGTATCTCACATAGCATGACACCGTGCACACGATACTAGTAAATCATTGGCATATCTGTATGGTTTATTTTCTGTGATTTTTATATCATAATCGTAGTTTAATTACTTGTTAACTTAGAAAAATGTACTTTTAAGTTCAAATCGACATGACTTTTAAATGAACCCAAATATTCCAATGAAATATGCTGTGCACATGGCCTGAATCATTATCTGTAAAAGCCGTAAGTCTAGTGACAAGATCTGTTACATTTACGGAGATAGTGAATTTTGCAAAGAGACTGGTATTTATTGGTGCACCGTCTGTGCAGCTGTCTGTCTGTGTCTGCTATCACGACCATGAGCCCTGCAAAAACTGATCGATATGCTGCTCGGGGCTGACTGTCTTGCGCCCAAGCAACCGCGCATCAGATGGAGTACATATGAACGCCACCTGGCCAATACGATTGAACGATTAATGCTCGGCGGCTATGCGGACTTTTGTTACCATTATACTCAAACGCCATTGGTTCAATTTGTTGTGGACTTGTTAGAGCAAATCGAGCCGATGGAGTTGGAGCATTACTGTAGTCAGTCAACTTGTTTATTTTCACCGTCACGCTCACTGAACACTGTCTGTCAATTCATTCGCTAGCTGGCTGCGCCTAGCAGACCTTGCCCTACGTGCCTACAACACCCATTACTAGCACGCGATGTGGGTGGGCGTCTGCCGGTAAACATGTCTGGCTATTAAGAACCGCCCCAGTTCACTCGGTCCTGTGTCTGGTCTAACAAAATAACAGACTGCACTTACTGTACAGTAGTACATGGCTGTATGTCATTGGCCAGTGTAATGCAGGAAACCAGACTTTGTCCCCTAAAATCTCAGTAACCGCTGAGCTGATATTGATCAAACTTGAAACGTGGGTGATCTGGGCGAATACCTGGTTTACCACTGTTCGCGTTCTTTGTCTTTCTTTTTTCTTACTCAGGCACACAGGTCGGTCGCACTAGTGGACGGCCGCCAACTTACAAATCGAAAAATCACCATATCTCCGCAACCATTTGATCAATTTTGAAGAAATTTGGTCCGGTGATGCATCTGGGACCTCCACAGCCAATAGGCTTTTAAAATTTACTAAATTTGAAAATACAAAATGGCGGACGGCCGTTATCGTGAAAAATGAAAAAAATCGTCATATCTCCCCAGCCGTTTGACCGATTTTGACGAAATTTTGCGTGGTAATGCATTTGGGCGCTACGCACCAGTCTGGGTGTTAAAACTTTACGATTTTGAAAATCCAATATGACAGATGTTTTTGTGAATACTCTAAACTGTTGTGGTGTACTTTTAAGGGGTAAAATGGTTACTTCACAGGCCTGCTTCCTACCTCAGTGATAATTACAAATACGGTACTTAATTTCTATGTTGGTTAAGTCGAGTTTACTAACAAATATTATAACGAAAAAAACTGATCACAGTTTATCTAACGTTGTATAAGCCAAAGCTCTAAAACAGCAAAAATTAAAAAAGTAGTTAGGCTAAATTATAATTACGAAACACATGCGCTAAGTTAAATATTTAAATCTGGTACTTGACAGATTTAAATGTGATAGCGCATGTGTTTCGTAATTATAATTTAGCAATTTTTTAAAATTGTTGCTGTTATAGAGCTTTGGCTTATACAACACAAGATAAACTGTAGTCAGTGTTTTCTTTATAATAACTGGATGGAAATCACGGCCATGATGATGCACGGAAAGTCCGGTGAGATTCTCAAACTGGAGGCTCAATATCAGAACGCCACTCCAGCGTCGTTTCGTTGAAGCACTGTGTGGACGTCTGACGGCGTGCACGGGTCAGTCTGAGAGTCATCTCTGGGTTGGTCCTGCAGGAGCCACGTGGGTGATGTGTTGATAACGAGTGCTGTTCACCGGTGCACACACAAGCCGCGATCCACCGGCTCCATTCTCAGTCCGACCAGCCACCTCAACATCTCTCGGACCTTGGATCAGCTGGTAGCCTACTGTGGTCCACGTGTCAGGTATATACGGACATTGGTAGGGTGTGGAGTGTCAGGCGCATGTCATTCCGGAAAAGCCAAATTCCACGTGATAAGTTTCTCCGTAATTTCCCTATAGCAAACGTTGCGTGGAAGTCGCCATTGTTGAGCGTGTCGCCAATATGTTACGAGGAAGTTATCGACACGTACTTGTCGCCAAGAAGTTAGCGACGTCGCAGTAAAGTTACTTATCCGGTGAAATGTGGCGTTATTCCGCGGAAGAAACGTGATGACTGACAGTACAGATGAGACGAATACGTCGGCACATTACATCCGGGAAACACTGACCATCTGATGACTGTAATCTGCCGGAATGGACACACGACGCATTTTCATCTATCATCTAATCTTCCTGAAACACGACGGGGATACGTGACAGTTGTCAGTTTTAGGACATAGATCTAATGTAGCCAGAACACAGGATCCTATCACTTACATCTACAGAGGGTGAGTCAAAAAAGTAACCCCAAAATTTCTCAACAACATCTTGGCCTACGCTAAACCTTTCTGAGTAAAATTATGTCCAGTAATAGGAAATTTATGTCCACACATGTGTACCAAATTTGGGGAGTTTACGTTAAACAACGAATTTAGAGTCCATTTTTCACTAGTAACCCCGTTTTTACTGTTTCAGATTTTAAGCGTTGCTGTCGAATTTCGAACATTCACAAAAAATACGAATGCAGATTCGCATCTTGCTTCGTTGATTCACCATGTAGTCTCACCACACCTAGCTCAGTCACTCTTTTCACTCACGGGTCAAACCTTACCCATCTTATTCACAAATCTCGCCCACCAACATCAGTCTTTCCTCGTCAGAAATGACTTCACTGACTCTTCAACTGTTTCTTCTAAACATATCCAGTTTTTTTTGTTTTAGTTGCTTTCTTTTATCATTTTTTTCAGCTTTCTGTGAGATAGTCTACTGTACACTAAGCTGGCTACCGTTAGCTTTCCAACGCACGTAAAATACACCACTGTATCGTAACACAACGTACAGACACAGTCTTAGCCTTGTTTAGTCAGTTCAATTCAATTCAGTGCAGCTAGTGCGACGCAACAACATGTCACACCATCATCTTGACAACGACAACGCCCGGACGCAGTGAACCGTAACGACAAAGGAATTCGGGCAGCGCACCACGCAATATAACCGCATAGGACCGCAAGCGTGCAAACAGAAGCGTTACGCTACGATACGATATACAACGTCTAACATTCGTTATTTACGTTGTTGAGTCGGTCATGTGAGAACGACTTCATCAGTTCTGTGAACAACAATTCGTGATCATGTCTTTCCAGCTTCCGAGCTTCAATCTGCGGGTATGAGCTGACTGTGTGTTGGCGTTAGACTGCTCTCACATGTAAAATAAAATAAAATAAAATAAATGGTCTAAAAACTTTTGCAAACTTGCAAAAGTTTGCAAAAGTTTGCAGCACCTCTGTCAAAATACTGTAAAACTAATACTAAAAAGATATGCAAATGTTTGTTGTGGGTTTGATGTGGATTAGTTTACACAACCAATGGAGGGAGCATAAACTGTCATAGATTGTCCATGGGTACGTGGCTGCTAAACGCCCTTAGATTCGATGCCCAGAACCCGTCATTGAAAGTAAAACACATGTTAAATATTGTGAAAGCGCGTTGCGGCATTGTCCATGCTTCAAGGGGTTAACGTTAGTTTAGTTTGATACTCTCTTAAAGGACCGAGGTTCTCAGAGGTTGTAGGCTTGATCAAAACAGTGAGCCATCCGATACTGCTGGTTTACAATCATCACGACATATATTTGTGATGGTTCAAACGTCTGCAGACATAATGGTGATTTATTGCCTTTTAGTGGCAATGTTGGCTATGCATGTTTGTGACCGCTACGAGCATTTCGTAGAAAAAAAATAAGTTTCTCAATAAGATAAAGCAGGCTAACAATTCGTTGTGCAGACTATTCGTAGCCAAAATGTGTGACGAGATTACTACGATGGAACAGTTGTGTTGTTAGAATGTGTAGTGGTACCTTGTGTATGCTGTAACTGCAACCGTCTGTTCATTGTGTTTACTGTATCTTTTCTGCCTTTTCTTTCTGATGCTTATTTTGTTGAGTTGCTGCTACCACAATGTGATGAATAAAGATGATTATTAGCCTATTAGTGTCGTCGTCTTGGGCATTGTGCGAATGTGCTTGTAATTGACAACCTGACAATGTAGTTGGATGATGTGAGTTAGCCTACAGGTTTGACTTGAAATAGCATGTTCGTGTCTATTTAGGACGTTTTGAGGTAAAAAAAAACGAAGATAACAAAATGTTTTTGTTTATCAGTAACCCGAGAATTTGGTCTGGGAAAGTGATATTCGGCATAAATATGAATGCAAATGTAATATTCCACTAATACACATGTATACACTAACGCCACCCCTACCACCATGCACTGGGACTATCGTATTTAGAGCTGTGTCGTGCCTAGCCCTACGTGACAGTGTAATCACACACAGTTGTCGAATTGTGTCTCAGCCTGTAACATACAAGAGTTTCAGAGTAAGGATGCTAACACCCACATTTAGGCGCTCGCCATTGTAGTGCATTTGAGATGACCGGGAATAGATTTTTTAAATTCCTAATCCTCCCCATTTCCAAACATGCAGCAAATCAGACGGTCGACAGTCGAAAAAGAGAAAAAAAACATATAGAACAGTTTCACAGAAACTGAACATCAGCCGTTAAAAATAAAAACTTTGGTATGCATGCAATTTAATTTAATTTAATTTGTCTTATGCATATTCACGTGACAATCCATGGAATTTGTTGCCATTGGAACATCTGTGGTCCTTCCAAATTCTTACCATTTCCATTCCAAATTTTCAGTCTTAGTTCATTTCCATGGGATTGTCATTCCCATGGGATTCCCAGTCGCACTGGTAATTTTATTCCCTTTGTTGTCTCTACTGGGCGTGTGCAAGCATTACGGTGCTGAGCGACAGAGTGGCGGTCTATCAGATGAAATCTTGTCGGACAGAGCGACATATACGTGCTTAAACTCCACTCGTTCGATTTGTCGTCTTGTTGCACAACAAATCCACGACAAATCGAACTAGTGGAGTTTGACAATATTGAGCCAGCCTATAGATCCACGCGGTAAATGGGTCACATTGGGGTGGTTTGTGGTAGTAGGTACATGGTCAAACCTCGACGTTATTAGAGAAAAATAACTTTCTTTAGTTTGGATGTAAGTTTTTTCTGAACACGTATGTCTTATTAGTTGTAATTTTCACCACTTAACAACAGTAGATGTGGGTATCTGCAAATCTACGTAATTTTGACGTTCATGATAAGGCGTTAAATTATTACCGTTGCTCACTGTCGCCCGCTCGATATTTGCGCGACAAAGTTTGACGTTTAGTGGAGGTGCAATAATGACTTATGGCCGGCGTTAAACTGCAAAGTCACGTGAGGTCGCGCGCCAAGCTACGAGCCTACGTCCATCAACAAAATAGCTGCGTGGGTGTCACATCACGTGGCCAGGGCCGCCGTCGTGAATTGTACAACGTATTGTGAAGGGAAGGGCAGACCGTTCTATCTATACAGAGACGGCAAACGATGGCAGTAAAATTAATGTTCTTTTATGATCGTGCACGTGACCACGTCGTGAATAGGGCGTAGGCCGATGTGTAAGGTCATTTCAAGGACATCGGAAAATGGCGGCGTTTGACGCACATGCCGTTTATCATTCACCGACAACGGTCTCTATATATGCAATGTCGTATATAACTGCACGACCTTGCACAGATTCCATATAGACCTACACACTGTAGAGCTACGTCACTGACTACTGCACAAACTTCAAATCCGCAACTGTATTCAATCCACAAGACATCAAAGCAAGTCACCAGAACAACGACGTGGAGCACTGTTAGCTATCACGGCAGTCTTACATTCTAGAGAGTAGAGACACAAGATGATGTTTCTTTGAAATTCGGTAGATGAAAGTTTCATTTTAAACAGTCTGAATATTGCCAAACATAATAACAACTAAAAATGCGTGGCAAAGCCTAGCGTATAGCCCGCTCGGCGCCGCAGTGTCGCCCCCTAGCAGGTAGTAGCGAAACATAACCGTGCTGCCACGTGGTGAACGTAGGAATACTTACCCGATAGCTAATCGACGCCTGTTATACATAGTTCAACTGTGGAGGTACTGGTCATAAGCACACCAAATTTATATCAGATGTAGCGTGATCATCGCTGCTGTTAATGCGAACATAAAAATAGTGATATTCCAATTCGTTTTCAAACGCAAGTGCAAAGAATGCATGTGGTATCAGTCCGCCTTCATTAGTTTTTCGTTTCACCCAACATTACTTTATGCTATGTTAACGTCCCTTGACAAATCGGAAAATAAGCTACAGATTGATCATCATCTGCACCCACAGTGCTTTCATATGGTGAAAAGACTGCGAAAAGCGGTCCATCCGCAGATATTCGACTAAATACGCCAGTTTTTTTGGTCGTGTCGTACAAGACGTCCACAAATGAGCTCTGTCAACTCTGCAGTTGCTGGAAATTTTTTACACGATATAGAGGCATCATTTACGCTGTTAATGCGCACAGTGAGGTAGCGATAGCCCGTTCCGTTTCAGAATGCCAGAGCGACGAATAAGGGAAGTTTGCCATTTTTCACAAAATTGGTTGCCATAGCAACGTCCCTTGAGATATCGGAAAACATGTCCAGATCGATCATCTGCACTCAAAACGCTTTCATTTGCTGTAAAGATTGCTAAAATCAGTCCAGTGGATCCTGAGATAGGGCCTAATTGTTCTCCGAGCGATCGTTATAAAGAGGTTAAAAAGAAAAAAAAATAAATAAATTAACGCAAGCAAAATATATAGCCCTTACGGCAAGTTTGCCAAGCGGGCTAAAAAAATTCGCAAAATGGGTATACTCGCTGCAACTGCCTGTAAGGACATGGAGGGCGTTCAAATCTGTAGTTTTTTTAATCCATTTTGACTGCTATCCAGAGCTTAGCACTAACTTAGCCTATGACAGGGAGGCGGTACCCATGTTGTGTGCGAATCTCACGGCTGGCTGGCGCTGGTGTGATGTGGGGTTGTCCCTCAAGGAGTGGCTTGCAATGTCATTGTGTGCTGCTCAATTGTCGAGTTTTCCTCCCTCAACTTGTTTATGAGAGAACGCGTCTTGTCTTGTCAGAAGAACACCGAACACGCCCATCGCCTTGTGACAGGTGCGTGCTGCTGTCTCTCAGCAGAACGCCCTCGCGTCCCCGAATGCGGCAAACAACGTGGGCGCGTACGTACGCTTGCATCCCAAGGCCGATTTGAATGAACACAGACGCGCCAAATATCTATAAAGGCCGCATTCCACGACATCGACACCGACATCTTCGCGGGGATCCTCGCGAGAATATCGGTGTCGGTGTTGTGGAATGCGGCCTTAACGCCACACATCGCTGTATTGTGTGTACGGGCACGTGCGCCATTGCAGCGATGTCACATAGTTGACATGTACATGTCGTCGTTCATGCCTCTCTCACATGTAAAATAAAATAAAATAAAATAAATGCTCCAAAAGTTTGCAAAAGTTTGCAAAAACTTTTGCAAACTTTTGCAAACTTTTAGCATTAGCATATTGTTGCAGCCAATCACGTTTGCGAAATGCAGGCATCTACATATTTATTACGTGACGTCATAAATTACGTCACACATGCATTAAAAGTAATAAGAACAGGCGTTGGTCGCAGGTGTCTAATGCATGATGTTACCCTTTTGGATTTGGAGGACCAACTTTATCTTCCAAAAAGGGTACCATGCATTAAACACTAGCGACCAACGTTTAATCGTATAGATGCAAGATCCAAACCATTTTCAAACGACGGAGCACAAGTGACATCCAGTGAACACTTTTCTGACAATTGACAGAAAGATACGGTAAGTTGGGTTACGGTCAGGCCTAAAATAATATGAATGATGTAATATATTATAATCAAGATGTTCTCCTGTGAAATTGTGAATGTTTCATTTAAAATATCCACAGACTTATTGAAAATATCAGACCGTTTATTAATTTTACCATCTCAACAACAAAGAATGTATAATAAAAATAAGGACTGTAAGGGCTGTCTAAGTCTGGTAACACAATGCCCGCCCACATATTTGCATATTGTTTTAGCATTAACATATTGTTTTTAGAGTATTTTGACAGAAGCACTGCAAACTTGCAAAAGTTTTTTTTGCAAGTTTGCAAAAGCTTTTAGACCATTTATTTTATTTTATTTTACATGTGAGAGCAGTCTAATATCGCAATGAACTGACATTGCGTTGACTTTACCACGTCGCACCTAACTATTGTACCATATTGAATGTTAAAAATGTTAAATAAATCCAATCACAAATTCTTTAATTTAAATGATGCAACTTTATACGGGTGTTACGTTGATTGAGATCATTTCGTCGGTGATTTATCACCATTTTTTGTTTACTACAATGTGTTTCAAAAAACGACACTGATGTAGCACACTATAACTTCAACGCAAATTAACCGATTTTGGTAATTTTTTGCAGAGCTGTTGCTGATTGACTACGCTACTAAATGGTGATTTGTGATCCCACCTCCCCTTGCTAGTGTTTCTGCACTACCTGGAGAAACATGAACCCCCGAAATTTGGTCTCTTCAGTCATGCTGTATACCGAAAATAACACTGATTTGGCTTGGTATATCTTCCACATTCATTAACCAATTTTAATATTTTTGGCAGAAAATAGCTGCGGTGTTCGAGCTATCATCAGCCTATTTAAATTATAATATCGGTTTGCTACTACGTCCTTAATTAGCTGCAAAATTATGAATGCAGAAATGGCACATTTTCAACGTCACTGGTTGTTTGTAAACACGCCATTTGCTAAAGAAGATAAGATTCTGATTAAAAATTTGTTTGAGTTGAAAGGCTACAATGCTAGGCAATTAGTCAGGGAGTTTCCCAGAAAAATCTAAAATGTCAGCAGCGTTTACAAGTTGTTGCAATAGCTATTGGTTACTGGTTGGTCGGCCGTCGTTCCGGCAGTGCAGATGACGCAGCGCCCGCATTGTTGACGAACTGGTGTTACACAAAAATGGCTAGTCGAGAAATAATAATTATTTGCATAATGTACTTAATACTATGACCTTATTGTATACAAAATATTATAAAAATTGGTCTATGAGTGCATGGGCAGAGTTTGGTTTTCAGGTTTGGGGGGCTACGTCTAGTGCCAAAGGCACAAGAATTGAGGCGGTGGGGTGCGGTCTGGGGAGGGGAGATATGCATGCGGACAGACAGACACATATTACAGACAAGCACACCACACTCCTCACAATATGGATAGTATAAGAGGGTAGTGTGGTAAAAATTCGAACACATTCGTCCACAGCTGTGACACTTTCCATCTTCTGTTGCTCAGTTTTAATGAGACTGATGGTCTGATTGTCATGAATGTTAATTAGAGTCATTTTATTGTTTGTTACACTGTGTAAGACAGCTTTATGGTAACTGGTAAGCATTGCAAAATTTGTATCTGACAAAAAGTGGAGGCTCAAAAGCAGGAAAGCCTTGGACTTTAAAAAGTTGAGGGGGGGGGGCTCGAGCCAAGCAGCCTTATAGAATTTTACGCCTATGTCAATGGACAACAGTATTGTGTTTCAGGAAGTACGTTTTCTAGGAGCCTGTGAGTGAGACACTTTGTGATGAAAGACTAGTTTTGTACGTAACGCTATTGCCAAGGGTTCCGACACAGATCATGCAAGCATTACAACACTTGATCCCATTAGTTAAAAGAGAGAGAGAAAGAATTTGAGAGTCTGAGAATAATTGACCCTTGACATGCTTTTGCAGTCTCTTGTTGCTTATTTGTCACGCACTTGCAAACGAACACTGGGTGGTGTCTTTGAGTGACATTTGTTTGAAAAACGCCCATTTCAAAGCCGGTGCTGGAGCATGGAGGTTACACACACACACACACACACACACACACACAGGGCGTAGGGTTGATGTTGACGATGTCGCAGTTGACAGCTTGTGTTGCACTGAATTGTCATTGACCGTCTTCAAGTATTACAGCCTATTGTCAAACA
>Ga0209782_1002020_pt1 | contig 11099 bp, 10 predicted proteins | sample WorMetmaBAHAMAS1_FD_187390 | JGI IMG/M metagenome (GOLD analysis project Ga0209782, IMG submission 187390) | Marine gutless worms symbiont microbial communities from Max Planck institute for Marine Microbiology, Germany - Inanidrilus... | ecosystem: Host-associated > Annelida > Digestive system...
GAATTTCACGCTTGAGTGGATCCGTGAGTTAACACTACGTTATACCACGCCAGACATCCATTGTAGACATAGGAGGCACGAATGCGACGGTGGAATAAGGACAAAGGCACACTGTGCCGTTACACGTTTGACATGCCTCATTTGAAATTGCTGTAGTGATGCCGAAATACAAATCCATTTAAATACATCATAACTGTTACCTAACCTGTTAACCACAACATATTAAACAAAAACAAGTTTCAACAAAATATACAGTTTAGTTTCTTGAACAAGTTTTAAAACAAGGCAGCAGTGTATTGCATACTCCACCCTGTCACCCCTTGCATGAAGGATTCATCTAGTCTTTCTGCCAGCCATTGACTAGCATTGGATGCAACAGGGGTGTTAGGCCATACTCTCATTGCAGTGAGGCTGCTGCCATAGCAACAGACTACCATAGGACGCATTATAGGAAAACATTGTCATCCGTAAAACCGGAAGTATATGATGTGCTACACCAATATAGGTGGACTGAGACAGGCAACATGCACAGGCAATTGGGTGACGTATTGTTACTTAGAGTATTGTGATGATCTTGTCTGTGATTAGTGTGTTACACATCTCTACTGGGGCAGAGTAACTAACTAGCACGCTGAGAGTAAGTTGTCAGTATGTGATACAGTTTGTTCTCACAGCAGTTGGTCAAGAAGTATGAACAATACCATGACTGTGACGTGTCAAGTGTTGAGACGTTTCACACATGTAGAGGAGTTAAATCTCCGCCAAATCATTAGTCCACTTACCAGTCATTCACGTCACATGGAGAGTGCTGTTCTGTTCTATGATTTTGCTGTATGCTTTATCTGTTGGTAACTATCAGATATTCTTAGTAGTGCTGTTTGATTTAAGTGCTCTGTTAAACTATTTATCTGTATATTTAATTATTCATTGGTGTTCCATGTGTTTTAATTTTTCAGTCATTAAGATTACTGTGATGCACCAGAGTCCCATGATATTACAACTACGATAGTTAGCAACACAACCACAATAATGACAATTCCTTCAGTAACTGTCTTACACCATTAACATTTACCTTGCAGTGAAAAACAGATTAAAATTATCTCCTCATTCCTCGAAGTGAACACATCAACTGAAATATAAACAATGTAATTGTGTACATAACTGGTTTAGTAAACAATGGGCATTCACACTGGAACTGAAATTTTCGAGTTCTGCCTTATGCATTTGTATACTGCAGAAAGTAGGCTGTACATATATAGTTGTGTACTATAAACAGTTATTTTTTAAGCAAATTAGCCTTGTCAGTGACATTAAATGGAAAGTTACTGTAAAGTTGAAATTTTGCATAAAGATGCAGCTGCACATCATAAACTGAACGAGACAAAGCTGCTAGACTACTAATAGGACGGTCAGAGGTAGCATTTGGAATATCTTGCTCATTCTCATTACCACTGTAACAGATCACTCACGTTCTAGAACTGAACAATATCTATCTGTCAGTCTGGTTTTATCACTGACCTACAATTTGCACGTTAATATTAAAATATTTATTATTATTATAATGTCTCATCTGTTATGCTGCTGCCACTGATGGGTGATATACATCTGACAGCTAGATTTCCTGTTAGGAATTGTAATACTGCAGTATGAACAGATATGCATGCATAATTACTATAGATCCACAGTACATAGTAACAAATAAATAGCAGGCAAATAATGTTGCAACCAACGAAATCTGTAATAAAAGACTATAACAAAAGAACATTAAAACATGCATGTACATTACACATAATTACAAAAATGACTCCAATATTCTTAATGTATATTACCTAGTACATGTATACTGCAACCATTATTTACAACAAATGAGTATAAAACAATGTATTCAGTGATGGGCAAAAACTGTCTGAAAAAGTTATAATACTAAAGTTAACTATTTCTTCAAAAGTACTACTGACTACTAACTATCTACTTTTGTTACTGCATTATCAAAACAACTATTACAGTCTGTATGATTTTATAACTTCATTATCATACGGTTCAGCCAACTGACTTACTGCATTTATGCTGATTTAGCATAAACTTTTACCATCAGAAAAACAGTTTTGCATCAGTAATAAAAGGCATCCAGATACAAGAGTAGAACAAAACTACATATTGTATATTGAGTGCCTTAAAAGTTCAAGCTTTTGGTTCAAAAGTCAAAAGTAGTTATAATGTATAGTTAACTACTTGTAGCTACTGACTACTTAAAGCAGTTAACTACTAGTTACAAAATACTTTTCAAAACTTTTTAACCACTAAAAAGTAGTTACATTTTGATAGATAACTATTGCCCATCACTGAAAATATCTTGTGTTTTGAGTTATATGAGTATCTAAAAGACATGAACTCCTGTCACAGTCTTGTGAGAATATATACAGTAACTTTTAACTGATGCTCAATGCTGAACACTTTCTAGTATGCATATACATTTCTAGCTTTTGTTAAATATACCTAGTTTCCACATCTCCTAGTCTACTAAGGAAACATTTATGGAGTCAGGTTACAACAGGAGGCTAGATGTCCTTTTTAATCCCCAAACAACAATGCGGTAGCAGTAAAGATAATATGTTTTTTTTTCAATATACATTCATTAGAATTCCATCTGAGTATTAACTTATATCAACACACAGTCCTCTGCTCACTTCGTCTACTCCTCAAAGCCCTGCCCATCAGGATGAAGAATCAACACAACAACTGGCACTGAATATATAGTCTGTGCAAAGTACAGTTGCCTAGCAGTGAACAAGGAGTAGACAGTAACAACACACATGAAAGCACATAATGAGCAAAACTACATACACAAGCACGGCTTGATATGCCCATCAGGCAAGGCAAGTGTCATAATCCTGACCCTGCTCCTTTTGGGATTAGTTACCATCCACGGGCTAGTATTTCCATGGTCAATCTGTACCAAATTCAAGATTAATGTATCACTTTTATGTGATGATCCTTATCTCTAAGACACTCATGTGTTTTTCCTGTCACTGACATGTTAAGGGTTACTTATCTCATATTAATTAAGCTCGATGTGGAGTAACTTCGTTAATATGCGTAATGCTACTACAAGTAAGCCACAATGCTACCAAAACCAAGCCCATTTTGGGAAAAATACTGAGGTTTCTGTGTCATATTTGGCTGGCTATCGAATGTGACAAAAATACACCCGAAATATTTCAACTAATGTTGGCAAAAACTACCCAGTAGCAGACGCTAATGACAATGCCTGCCGCCACATGTATTTCAATCATATGTCATTCCATCATATATCCTATCAAGACAAGCATATTACTATAAAAAAACACACATTAACTCAGCAACAGTGAAATAACTACATGCATAAATTCTTTCTTAATCGGTATAACTCGTATCAGCAATTTCACCAACAAGCCAAGTTATTTTTCTTGGCAGTAGTAGCTTTCACTAACTGTGCACACAATCTACATTACATTTATGCTTTAACAACAGAAATCTAAGATAATAAGGACTGAAATAAAAAAATAACAAATGTTCAGAGATCGATGAAATGAGATCCATTAAGTAACAAACAGGTATAGTAATAATAGTGACAGCCCACACTGTCACCAAGCACTGACTGTTTAATTGTATTCACCAGATGGCGCCCATATGTACCCCATCACTCGCTATGCAGTCGCATCAGCAGAGTGCTAAAGGTGATATGCAACAGTTTTTGACAAAATTGATGAACAGTAGTGTCTAATAGCTTACTGCAATATGAACGAATTTGCGTAATAGATTTTGACAAATAATATCGTAAAATGCTGAAAAGTGAAGTTTACTGGCCTTTTCATTAGTTTAGTTATTCTTGAGCAATTTCTGTCATTTGTGACATCATATCAGGATAGCTGTTTTGTTTACATTGAGATTCCTTATAAAGAAGTCTTTTTACCAGTTTATGTTTTTCCAATAACATATTTTTATGTCTTGTGCTTGTGATTGGTTCTCAGACGTTTATTTTTCCGACTGGACAATGCACATACTAGTTAGAGTGACATCGTATGCCGTTATCAGCGATAACCAATAATCGTGTTCTTCTATTTGTGCAGCAGTATTAACAGGTTGTAACTTTTTTTATCGCACGGTGCTCTGTGGCACACATCTTTTGCTATTTCTCATCAACAAGAAACCTAAATAACTTACACTCGGCATGTTCACTACTACTGTCAGTCAACTGACGAATGATTTCCTGGTATGACGTCATCACTGGCAAAAGTAAATAAATCTTCGGCTGTGCACTTTTTAGATGCTTTTCAGTAATTTTATAGTTTTTAGACATTCCTAATGATTCAGATATGTTAGATTATATTAAAAGAAAATGGCCAGCAGTTTACTTTAAAAACCAAAAAAATTGTTGCATATCATCTTTAAGTCTATGGGAACCCTTCATTTTTGACCCCCACAGAATCGATGTCCCTTAACCGATCGCCAAAAAATTTCTTACAGGTGATTAGGTCCGTGACTTCTACAGCTGTGCAAAATTTTGCGGAAATCCCCCAATTGGGTAAATCTGTGCAAATAGGTTAAATATAACCCCAAATTTTTATTTATACCCTTATTAAGTGACTCACCTACAGGTCAGACCGCTCGCCAGATTTTCATGCTTGATGGCTTAAATGACGCGGACTCACGCAAGGGTGTGCCTTTTTGGCTTTTGTTGATATTACAGCCCATTTAGGGGGTCAAATAGCCTACTACTGCATCGATCATAACCAAATTTTGCACAGTGGTCTAAATATGCCCCAAACAAATCCAAGATGGCGGACGGCCGCTATCTTGAAAAACAACAACAAAAAATGGAATATCTCCACAATGTATTGGCCGATTTTAACGAAATTTGGCACAGTGATGCATTTCGGCCATCTGAACCTTGTCAGCCAATAAAATTTTGAGAATTTGAAAAATCAAGTTGGCGGCAGTGGCCATGTTGAAAAATTAAAAAAATCGCAACATCTCCACGATTGATGGACCAATTTCGACAAAATCTGGCATGGTGACGTATCTCAGTCCCCAGACCACAGCTTCGAATAAAATTTTGTCCTTTTAAAAATTCAACATAATGGCAAATCACCATCTGGATAATAGATATCTCAAAAACATTTGCACCGAATTCAGCAAAATTTTAGTGCTGATGCACAATAGCCCTTTCTGGTCTAAGTGCTATAAAATGTACTGTAATTGATAATAAAACAGCAAATATAAATGATACAACAGCACTTTATCCAGTGTTAACAGTCACCCATCAAAAACTGAAAAAAAATCATAAAAAGGTTAAATGTAGGCGAAGTGATGGTGGGAATATCCCCTTTATATGATTTTTTTTTGCAGTTTTTGATGTGTGGCTGTTAACATGGTGGATAAACTGCAGTTTTTCTTATTTGTCTAATATATTGTTCCCTGGGTCGAAGCAAGTCTGCCCCAAAATGGTACCTGCACCATTCGTCTGTTTTTGCAAAGCTCATCTATGTGACCAACGCACAGACATATAGAGCCAGACACACAGACCACACTATGTCAGTGCAATACCTGCATAGCAGTAGTGCACATCTAGCACTGCTGGTGATGTGGGTTAATAATTTTAAAACGTCCTGAACAACACATTAATGACGGAATGACTTGATCGGATTACTAGTCTCATCTTCGCTGTTCTCATCATCAGTCATAATGTTGACTAGAGTGCCGAATGCCTTGTCAACCTCGCCAGCAACTTGCAACAAGCTGTCCACATTGGCACTGCCTACAATCAACATGCACACCACACCACAACTGTCACCGATGTACATGTTACTGAACCGACACATAATCTATGCCAAGTTTGAGCAAAGCCAACAGAAGACAGACAGCTGGTTGTCTGAGCTCCGTGAATTGCTTTGGATTAACTCAGACACTGAAAACAGCGACCTCAGTTGTGTCAGGTTGTAACTAATTGGTCAAGTTTATTATCACTCCTTTCAAAATGCCGTAGTTTTTACAACGTGCTTTCACTGCCTTGTGTCTGGGCAATGTAAGTGGCATCCAGCGTAGAAATAATATCCCATTCCAGCAATCAGCTGAGAACTTCCAAGGTGATCATCAGGAGACCAAGCCGGAATCATCAGAGTAACGAGAGATAGACAGGCGTACACGATGATCACTCACTTTCAACATCAGGCTGACCACTGCCATACACAACTGAACTGAAACTCGGTGGCCCGGGATGCTGCGTTGGACCATTATAAGGTGAACTGGTCACGAAACCGGCATGTGTGTCGGACAGTGTTGCTGACATTGGATATGTCAATATCTGCCCATCTGCCTCCGGCTGTACAATACAGTCAACACAACAACATACTGGCATCAGCTGTAACAGCACATACCTCCGTCAACCCAGAAATACAACTTCTGAGTATTTACTGATGACTGTATGCCAGATAATTATTTGTGACTGGCAGTGCAGTGTATTATAGAGAGGATGCAAGTAACAGCAGTGTTCAGAATTCAAAGAGCACATGGGAAGTGTAACAACAAAGTGCTTCAGGACCTAACTGACCTGTAGAATGGCCTGAAACCGTTGTGCACATGCGAGATAACTATGTGTATGTGTCTTGAAACGATCCCGTGTTCAGTTAACAGACGAAAAGACGTACAGTAAAGAATCTGTCAGAGACCTGGTTGAGTAGTTGACGTAATCGACTGAGCTGCCACTCAAGCTGCTGGTTGTGTTCTTCAAGCACGTGCATCCTCGACTCCAGTCGACCTTTGTGCTGGCGCAGCAGCTTGGCCTCCGCCAGCATCTCCACATCACGACTGTTCTCAGCAGCATCGACGTTCTCACGTGCCGATGCGTGGTCACCAGCGCCATCATACTCAACGGCGCGTGACACTCGGGATGGATCGTCATAACAATCACGCGACTGCTTCAACAAGTCATACTCCATCTGCAGTATCCTGACACATGACATAAAGCCACATTTTAAAAAATCAAACCGAATGCATAACACTGAAGACAGTGTAATAGCCCATGGGCCCCGAAGACTGCAAAGGAAACCTCTAGACTGTCAACGATTTTACAGACTGAATTTTCTTCCTAAGAACCCTAACCAACAGTGTCAAGACACTGAAAGTAAGCTAAAGTGAGCCTACTTTCAAAACCTGATAACTGAAAAAATAAACTTTACATATTTAAATAATTTTAAAGCAATCACCTGTTTTCTTCTTCCAAATCATAAATCATAGCTTGCAGTTCTGTTCGTTGGTCAACGTCCATCGCCATCACAATCTGCATAGGACTTCTCAGCTGTTTTGTAAACACGAAAATGCTATTTACATAACTGTCAGCAGGACAAAACAATCCACGTTAGCTGCACAACACTGTATGCAAATCAATTAAGCAAAATAACAATTAAAATAAATTTTATCAACTGGGGTATAGGAAACATATGACACAAAACAGTAAACAGTACATTTATTATGAATGAACCAGTTATATATTCATTCATGTAAATGTGCATAAGTCTAAATCTCTTTTTTTCTTTCAGTTACTCTATAAATCCAGTTTAAAGACCAAAAAACTGCATTATATAAGACAAAATGTAAGTGAAAGGGAAAAACAAACATTATACAATGTCTGACAGCTGAATAAATTAACTAACCGTGTGTGAGCGGTCATTGCCATGAAGACTGTTACAATACTGAGCTATTAAGCTATGCTCATCCTCGCTTCCTCTACAACAAAGTACTTCTGTTGTAAATCTGATGCCAAAGACATCAACATCTAATCACTTCCACCTACTAATCAGATACGATAATACATAAAAAATATACATAAAGTGCCGGTAACACTTAACTAAATACTATGCAATTATCAGCTATCCTATGCTAAACTGGACATAAAACATCCATACAACTTTACACTTAACAGTTTAATCAGTCTGATGTCTAACGGAGTGTACAATGAAGCAGATACAAAGTCTGTTTACAGCTTTACAGCCACAAATAAATAGTTACAACAGCAGTACTAAAACTAGAAAGCAATGCGTTTATTTTCCACCAGCATAGTCTGTCGTCATTAAACAACACAACTGTTTACTTATTTATGTTTTGTCAGTTCTGCTATGTCAACCTGTACCATGCCCCCTTGTTTAGGTTTTGCAAAAAGTCAATCAATTTGCCACATTTTGGGGTGGGCACCCCCCAAAATGGGGCCTATGATCCTGAAATTCAAACTCGGCTAAGATTTTTGTACAATGCACCTATCCATCAAGTTTCATCATCCTGTTTAATCGTTCGGCAGTTGTTGTCAAACAAACATATTCGGTCGAAAACATCCATCTTGCTCTGCTAGGCCTATGCTATGCCAGTGAAAAACTAGCAACTGAGTTAGCAAAGTTCTAGTTGAAAGCAAACTAACAAGTCTGGTGTGGACATAGCACGCTGTCGGTGTTCTGCTTCAGCAAGCCTGCTTGCGTACATTTCCAACTCGGTGTGCATGTCTGGACCATGTTCACCTCGACCACATTCCAGAGATGATGACAACTGGCTACAATACAGACAAATAAGTAACCAGGAAATATTAAGAACATGCATCTGAAATGTCCACTGCCATTTCTAATCACATTTATGATACTGCACATTGATACTGATAAGTTGTATCAGTATAAACAAAAGCTACATGTCTATTTAAAAGTAACTGCCATGAGTCAATTTTAAGAAACCAAAAAATCAATGTATTAAATAGATATTAAAAATATAACACATTAAGCAAATGACACAAAGCAAATGTATAGATTTATGCCTGTTTTGATGTGGCTGTGTACTGTCGGTACTTATTTAAATAACTGTAAAGGTTACTGAAAGAACTACAGCAGCAGTCCCAAACATGTTTCATGCACATTTTGTTTTCATAAGTATGGTTATTTTTGTGCCTACTCACATCATCAAATCATTTTAAAAATATTTTTAGTCATACATTAACAACACAGTTGATTCTATTAACAATAAAGTATTAAAATTCACAGATGATCGTAAAATTTATCGTGCAGTTAATTCTGTAAACGGTATTGAGAGGACACAAGCAGATTTGCATCAAATTGTGTTACAGTCAACAGAGTGGCAAATGTTATACAGATAAATGTAAATCCTTGCATTTTGTCTATTACATTCGTACACTCACTCATCATCATCATGCGGCTTGTCTAATGGATCTTGCCGTTCCCATGCATGAGCACCCTCCCTGTCTGTAAATTTTGTCCTTGATGATAGGCAGTCGCCAAACCAATGTCGTGTGGAGTGATATCGGATTCAGCTGTCCACAGTTGTTTGACAAGGATAGACTGATCTGATCTGTGTTTCCAGTCTCTTGGCAAAGGGGCCACACTGAACGTGAGTGCTTGACTCTGGTCCACAGACGGATCAGCACATACAATGTTGCTTAAGAACTTGGGTCGAGTGGTACGGATGATGTGAGTGGTGGCTGGTCGGTACGTCTGTGGAGTGTGGACCTCTTTAATTTGAAATGTCGTCCCTCTGGGAAATTCGTAGTATGCGATATAGATAAATACATCGATGTTCCTTGATAGCTGGCAAGTGGCAGACCATGTTTATGCTCCATAGAGAATGACATGAAGGATGAACACTCCGTATAATCACAGCTATGTAGATAGAGAGAAAGAGAGATAAAAGTGTGGCAGATATTACAATCTAAGAAAGCCATAAGTTGCGTGCTAATAAACTTAAATTCAACGGGACCAACACGGACACCAACACCGACACCGACACTGACTTCCTCGCTGACTTCCGTGCGTAGCATAGCTTGTAGTAAATGGTTGTGTTAAAAAGATCGCCATGATAAATATTCAGCAGACATTACATCACTGTGATGTCATTAATTAAACAACTGGAATTTTCACATGGCGTTTAATATCTGAGAGTGCCCACTCTGTGCTCTAAGAGCACAGAGCTGCCCATTTCAGCACCAAATGGGTACAGAGCGCCTCTGCATGCAGCGCGCACACACAGCTTTATTACTTACTTTTTAAATAGCTCGTTACAGCATTCGCTATCTGAACTGCCGCATACTAATTTTAGCGGATTTGGTAACATCTGGAGGATATTGAAATTCATGTCTACTCATCAGAGTAATTTTGGCTTAACTATTAACTATGCAAGCTTTCTGATAGTACGCAGATCATCTGACTGCGAAATTACGTGAATAATCTTTCAACAATTAAATAAACAACAACGCCATTTTATTCGCATGTAAACAGTGTCAATTTGTGGATTTGTGCCGACTCTTTAAAGGTTAGTTGTTAGTGCTAGTGCAGTGCCTATGTCGTTTAAAGGGATATTCGATAATCGATTCCGTATTAGGATTCATAGCGAATCTATATTCGGATTCAGTAATAAAATGCATTCTATTGATGAATATGAATCCATATTCGGATTCCGTGAATCCTTCTTGAATCCCGGTTCACTTGCGACGTGACGTCGGCGATGAATGCTAAGCCTATATAACGAATAACGATTACCTATAATAATGACTGCACGAGATGTAATATATACGTCTCGCGCTTATGTTACGATGTCAGTGTCCGTCTGTCTATCTGTCTGTGACGGAAGTGCATTGTGGTCACGGTGCATGCCGGGAAGAGGGGAGGGGTCATCTCGCGCTATGCCTAGACACTGCTAGTGCTAGGCCCTCTTGTTAACTATAGAAATGCATGGCAAAGCCTAGCGTATAGCCAGCTCGGCGTCGTATTGTCGATCCCTAACGAATACTTATGAAATACACCCAATTACTGATCAGGCCTATAATATATCCTTATTTTTAGCGTGAGATATAATATATACATCTCTCGCTTATGTATTACCGGGGTGGCAATAGACTATAGTCCGAGGTATATAACGTTAGAACGACAGTTTTCGGAAGTAGGCTTTATTATATTAAAATCCCAATGCACACGTCTGATGAGTCCAAGCTCTGGATCGAGAAGGACCACGATCTCTTTGTGTAGCTCGTCTCGACGCCAACGTGACCCCCTTTCCACCAATCAGAGCGTGGC
>Ga0209782_1002021_pt1 | contig 11098 bp, 19 predicted proteins | sample WorMetmaBAHAMAS1_FD_187390 | JGI IMG/M metagenome (GOLD analysis project Ga0209782, IMG submission 187390) | Marine gutless worms symbiont microbial communities from Max Planck institute for Marine Microbiology, Germany - Inanidrilus... | ecosystem: Host-associated > Annelida > Digestive system...
GAAGCCTTGTGCCCAGACCGTGATAGGCGCTGAAATCGTCTGTGACCACCGTGCTGCCGATGGACACGTGCTCGCGAAGAAGCTTTTCAGGGTTTTCGCCTTGGTGTTGGCGACCGGGCGGACGCGATCGCCGGTCTGAGGCAGAGCCTCGCTAGAGCATGGGACGCCTCGTGAAAACGTTATGACTGTGTTTTGCCTCACAGGCTAGCAGATCCACATCCGGTACGTACAGCTTCCCTCCCTTCAGCTCCAGGAGGTTATCGTTGCGCAAGGATTTGAGGGTTCGATTCACATGAATCTGAGTCAAGCCACAGACATCCGCGATCAATTCCTGGGTCAAGGGCAAATCCACTACCTGGACCCCTTCCGGATTTCGTTGGCGCAATCGCAACCGGTGGAAGAGATCCAACAATAGGTAAGCAACCCGCTCGAGGGCCGTCCTCCGACCCAGGCTCTGAGCTGGATTGTTACGTCCTCGATGACGGGAGGCGTGTGCTGTCGTCCAGTTCCACCACAAAGGCCATTGCCAATATCGAGCGCGGCAGCTTGCAGGATTACATAGGGCAGAAAACCCTTAACCCCTTTATCGATAAGGATAAAATCCTGTAGGAAACCATCCGGTTCGCCATCCCTGGCACGCAATGGATAGCAATCGGTATACGACCTGCTCATAGGCGACTGCCTCGTCATGGGCCGTCATCCAGATCAGCCGAATCCCCAAATCCACATGCTCCCTAACCATCTTCATGGATGTTGGCGGTGGGGAACACACACAAAGCCACGGAGGTCAGGGCCTGTGCGGAATAGATGCGCGCGCCGTCCCCCATATCGACCTGGAAGCCGAAAAAACCCCCCGGCAGAATCAGCCGGAGGATCTGCCGCCCCCCGTCCACGAGGTTCTGATATAGGTGGGCCCCCAGCCCCCGTGCAGGGTATAGACCTCCCTGATGTCCTCACCCTGCTGAAAGATGGTGCTTCCCGGCTTCAGGCGACGAAAGTCGGTACGAAACGCCTCGGCGATGGACACTTCTTCCGGATCCAGGGGTTGGAACAAAGCCAACCGGCGCACCGGACATTCCGTACAGTGGATCGGCACCGCCATCTCAGAACCGGAATGTTCGTTCACGAGGAAATTTACCTCCGGCTGGGTGCTGACCTCGTGTCTATGTTTTCGGTATCCTCTCAGGTTCCGCCGACCTTACTTCCGGTTAAGTCTGCTACCTGGGGCGAACCAAGCGGCCCGAACCCTGCAGTTTGGTGTTTTACGGCTAATACCGAGATTTTCTGGAAGCAAGCCTGTAATCTTCTTTCCGAGCTTACCGGATAAAGACCGGAAAATTCAACCGTCTACCAAAAATCGCAGTAGTCGCGCAGCCATGGTAGCCTTCTCTTTATGACTGCAAAGGACATCATCAGCCGCGCCATGCTCAGGCGGCTTACCACCGATCCGGCGCGTCGCCTCCTCGAAATCGGTGGCATCGCGTCGGCAACCGACGACGATAAGTGGGAACGCGACCAGCATCAAGGGTAGGAAAAGTGATCCGGTAGCCCCAATCTACTTAACTTATCCGCAGAGTACCCCGAATTTCAAGCAGGTCTGAACATGCATTGCCAGGCACGCTGTTTCTCGCTCGCGGTCATCTCCGGGTTGAGCATGGCACAGATGATCGCCGCCTGCGGTCAAAAAGGGCCTCTATACCTCCAGGAACCGGAGCCCGTGCAGCAGACGAAGTCCAACACCGGGAGCAACCCGGTACCACAGGTTGCAACCGACGACGAGTCGGCGTCGGAAGCAAAGTCCGGGGCTGCTTCGAAGGCTGGGCAACCGGGGCAGGAATAGGTCGATGGACTACTTTCAGTACCGCGGTGCCGAGCTGCACGCCGAAGATCTGCCGGTCGCCGCTATTGCAGAACGCTTCGGTACTCCCTGCTATGTCTATTCCCGCGCCACCCTCGAACGTCATTGGCACGCCTTCAATGATGCCTTCGGGGATCAACCGCACCTGATCTGCTTCGCCGTCAAGGCCAATTCCAACCTTGCGGTATTGGACGTCCTGGCGCGTCTGGGTTCGGGTTTCGAAATCGTCTCCCTGGGCGAGCTCATGCGGGTGCTGGCCGCCGGCGGAGCTGCCTCGAAGGTGGTCTTCTCCGGCGTCGGCAAACGCAGCGACGAAATCTGTCGGGCGCTGGAGCTGAACATCCGCTGCTTCAACCTCGAATCGGAGCAGGAGCTGGAGCGCCTCGATGCCATCGCTGGAGAGCTGGGCATCCAGGCCCCCGTTGCCGTGCGGGTCAACCCGGACGTGGACGCCCGTACCCATCCCTACATCACTACGGGTCTCAAGGAGAACAAGTTCGGCCTCGACATCCACACGGCGGAGGCCGTCTACCAGCGGGCGGCGGCGTTACCCAATCTGCTGGTGACCGGCATCAACTGCCACATCGGCTCTCAGCTTACGGAACTTGCGCCTTTCGTCGCCGCCCTGGAACGGGTTCTGGCGTTGGCGGACCGGCTGGAGCGATCCGGTATCCCCATCACCCATCTGGACCTGGGCGGGGGACTCGGCATCCGCTACACCGACGAACAACCGCCGGAGCCGGATGCTTACGTCCGGGCCCTCGGCCACCTCCTGCAAGGATGCCGCTATGAGTTCATCCTGGAACCGGGGCGGGCCATCGCCGGCAATGCAGGGATATTGTTGACTCGGGTGGAATATCTCAAGGCTACCGAACGCCGGCACTTCGCCATCGTCGATGCGGCAATGAACGACCTGCTGCGTCCGGCCCTCTATCAGGCACAGCAGCAGGTCGTGCCCGCACTGCGTGACCACACCGGAGTACATACCCGTTACGACCTGGTAGGTCCGATCTGCGAGACGGGGGACCTTCTCGCCAAGGACCAGGACCTGACCTTGACACCGGGTGACCTGCTGGCGGTACGTTCCAGCGGTGCCTACGGTTTCACCATGAGCTCCAACTACAACAGCCGCCCGCGGGCCGCGGAGGTCATAGTAGATGGCGCCGCAGCCCACCTGGTGAGGCGCCGCGAAACCCTCACCGACCTTTACCGGGGCGAATCGGTCCTGCCCGGATAACCCGATGAAACGTCGATTAGAGCCCGAATTGATGGTCGAGGCCGATCAGGTCCTCGCCTACGCCCAGGCCGACTTCTCCGAGCCCGATACGCTCTTTCTCCGGTTGCTCGACGCGCTAGAACCGGGAGAGCTCAGAGGGGCCCGCGCCCTGGACCTGGGCTGCGGAGCAGCCGCTCTTACCCTGCGCTTCCTCAAGGCATACCCTCAGGCCGAATGCGATGCGTTGGACGGTTCGGCCGCCATGCTGGAGCAGGCCCGCCTGGCACTGGACGAGCTGCCGGGCCTGGCCAGGCGTTGCCGGCTGGTCCAGGATGTCCTGCCGTCCGCGCAGATCCTCAAATCAGCTTACGATCTGGTGCTCTCCGACAGCCTGCTCCATCACTTGCACGACCCCCAGGTCCTATGGCAAAGCATCCGCGCGGCCGCCAAGCCGGGCGCCATCGTACTCGTCATGGATCTGATGCGCCCCCCCTCGGCCATGTGGGCCGAGTCCCTGGTGGCCGCCTATGCGGCAGATGCCCCGGAGGTATTGCGCCGGGACTTTCGCCACTCCCTCTTCGCCGCCTTCGAGCCCCAGGAGGTGGTCGCGCAACTCAAGGCGGCGGGACTCTCCGAACTCGAGGTACGCGTCGTCAGCGACCGCCACCTGACGGTGCAGGGGTGGCTCTGAATGATGAATGGAGCATAAAAATTCGTTTATGCACCAAAGTACAATAGAAAACTCCACCTATTTTACTTCGTTGCACCTGCAAATCTAATTTTTAATCGATGACTTTTCCCCTTCGGGAGTGAGCCAACGCTGTGCAGATGTAAATTTTAAGGCTCTTTATGGATTCCAGACTGATCGAAGGGGACGGCGGTCCGTAGCACTCTGACTGATGACAGAACAGGCAGTCTTTCTCAACAACAACAGCAAGTTATACGATGCCCCTTTGGCTTGCTGAGAAGGCGAATTTGCGCAAAATATCCTACCCGTCTGGAATCCATAAAGAGCCATTAATTTCGTAGATCAAAATGAATCCAAAAATTTTCGTTCCAGTAACCCTGAGATAATTCAATATTTAATTCTATCCCGTGTTCTGCTTCCGTAGCTTTCGCTTTCAAGATAAAATTTTGTGGTGATCCCGGAACATGGACCGATTGTTTTGAAGACTGAGAGTCGATCGATAGGAAAAATAGTAGATTTCTTGTCCCGAGTGGCAACAAATTTTGTCAATTTTCCTTTTGGACATTCCATCCGGAACGGCACGAGTCCAGATTTGGTTTCGACGTCAAATTTGGAGTGTACCCAGGGTAGGGGCCCAGCTGGGGAAGCATGGAGTTGGGAAAGGAGAAACGCGAGGAAAATGAATAATGAGGTCGCTCGGGTACCTGGAAGGAGATTGAGTCTTTTCAGGAGTCATATTGGAATCTGAAATAAAAGTGCTCACAGTTATTATACCACTAGAAAATCTGATTTTTTAATTAAAATCAATAAGTTGTTTTTTAGAAGGCCTTTTAGGGCAACGAGCTGTGAAAAACGACCCGTCAATTGAGCCTGGCCCCTTTCCTAGTTAATTTGCCTTGTTAGCTATAAGGTCTCTCCAGCTGCCTGAGACATATTTATGAAGGGTGCTTGAGATTAAAGTTTGATAAGGAATACCTGCTTCCAGCACGCGTTTTTGTATCGCAATCAAATCTCTATTAGAGGTGCGGATATTGATGCGTTTGTCTTTTTTAAGCGTATTTTCGGCTACCTGTTGAATTTCTTTTCTTCGTTCTGGTATCATTGCAGAGATAAGTTCATTAGTCTTATAACGACGCCAAAATATCTTTTTCGCAATTTATCTAGTTTGGGCTTTGTCATTTTATAGGTCTTCATAAGGAGGGCTTGAATTCGTATTCGCTCCCATTCTCCCTTAACGCTCCGCATCACCGGCCGCAAAAAACATCGCTTGTCCCTCGCTCTGCTTTTTGCGGTGTGAGCGTATGCGTTTGTTAGGCAATTTTATCTTCATCCTGCACACTCAATCGCCCATCCGTATCTGTGGTTGCAGGACTTTGGGTTTGCTGGGACGACAGCCCGCTGATCATGACCCTGTTTCTGGCGTGTATCCTCGCAAATTGCGTATAGGTTGTTGCCAAACCGTTCAGCGTATTGTTTACGTATTTTATGGATTTCACCAACGATTGGATCGTTCTTCATTCTATACCTCCAACAACTCCAGCGGCGGCAAATAACGGCTTGGCTCAGGCGCCCAATACCGCGTGGCACCAAGCTTGAAGGTTGCTGAGGGGCCGGACCGTGGCATTGGGTCGCTTGCAGCCGAATGTTGAGAAATGCCGCCTCGAAATCGAGAACTTCTCCGGCCTCAGCGCCCACGCCGTGAAGCAGGATTTCTACGCCAAGCTCTTCGTGCTCAACCTCACGGCAGTCCTTTCCTGGGTCGCTCAAGCCATCGCCGATCGTCTCTACTGCGACCGGCAGCACACCTACCGGGTGAATTTCGCCCAGGCGCTCTCCAATGGGACCAGATCCCAAGCGAGGAGCAGCTCCCACGCCCCAGGGAAATAGCGATCCCTATAGTCGGGGGAGCCGTGGAGCCCACCTCGCCCTTTTACATCGTGCGCGACTCGGATCGAGCCGCCGGGGATCTGATCCAAAGTGAAAAAAGTGGAACCGGTGTTACCCTGGTCATCAGGGATCCCCATCAGATCGGTAAGAGCTCCCTGTTGGCGCGGTTGATGGAGCACGCCGTGTCCAAAGACTCGGACCCAAATCGGCGAGCTCAACCGGCTCCACCGCAACTGCCTGATACCCGAGCAGATCGATGGGCTGCAAGGACTCGTGGGGGGACACCCCTATCTGACCCGGACCGCACTCTACAGCGTCGCCACCGGCCGCCACAGCGCCGCGGACCTGTTCGACAACGCCCTACACACCGACGACGAAGGGCTCTTCGCCCACCGCCTCCGCCACTACGAGGGCAAGCTCGGCAAGCACGTGGACATACAGCAGGGCCTGCTGCAGGTGATCCGGCACGGCACGCGCCCGCCTCAGGATATTCATTACCGGCTGCAAGCCCTGGGCCTCACCCATGAGACCAGCACCGGCGGGGCAGCACCCAGCAACCGACTCTACGCCGACTTCTTCACCCGGCGGTTCGGCCCATGAGTGACATCTACACCGTAGGCGGCAGCGTCAACGGCAGGACGCGGGCCTACGTCGAACGGGCTGCGGACCAGGAGTTCCTGCAGCTCTGCTTGGCCGGCGAGCTGGGCTATCTGCTGACCTCGCGCCAAATGGGCAAGAGCAGCATGATGGTCCATACCGTCCGGCGCCTGAACCAGCGGTCGGTGCGGACGGTCAGCATCACCCTGGAGCAAATCGGTACGTCGGGCGTCACCCCGGAGCAGTGGTACCTGGGACTGCTGGGGGAGATCGAAGAGCAGCTCGACCTGGACACAGAGGCGCTGGCGTTCTGGGAAGAGCACTCACACCTGAGCTACCCCAGCGGTTCTCGAGCTACCTGGAAAGCGTGGCCCTGTCCGAGACACGAGAACGGGTCGTCGTCTTCATCGATGAAATCGATACCACCCTGAGCCTGGATTTTCCGGCCGACGACTTTTTCGCCGCCATCCGTCGGCTCTACAACCTGCGCGCCGAACGGCCCGAGCTCGAGCACCTGAGCTCCGTGCTGATCGGTGTCACGACCCCGACGACCTGATCGCCGACCCCAACCGCACCCCTTCAACGTCGGCAGACGGGTGGGCCTCTCGGATTTCGGGCCGAACGAAGCGGCCCCCCTGGCCGCCGATCTGCCGGTGCCGGACCAGGACAGGGATCCGGCCATGGCACGGGTCTTCCATTGGACCGATGGCCATCCGTTCTTGACCCAGTGCCTGTGCGCGACCCTGGCCAGCAATCATGGCGCGAGCGATCGCGAGAGGGAGGGGCCAGAGCCCCGGATAGAACCCTGGATAGACCGGACCGCGTACACGCTCTTCTTCGACGAGCAGGCGGCCAAGGACAACAACCTGGATTTTGTCAAAAACATGCTCACCCGGCACATCCCGCGGGGGGTGCGCCCCGAGGAGATTCCGCTCACCTACCAACGCGTCCTCCAGGGGCGCCCCCGGAGCCGGACGAAGAACGCAGTACGGTCAAGAATCACCTCAAGCTGAGCGGGATTGTCAAGCGACGGGGGCCGAACCTGGTGGTGCGCAACTGCATCTATCGTGCCACCTTCGACAAGGACTGGATCAAACAGCAATTGCCGACCGGGGAGCTGGCGCGACAGATCTGGCGGAAGCTGACGACCACACTGGCGCCGGTGGCGATCGCGGCCTCTTTGTTGCTCACGCTGCTCACTGTCTTCGCTTTCTATCAGGCGAACCAGGCGGGAGAAGCGCAGCAAAGGGCCGATCGCGCAGAACAGGATGCAAGAAAAACGCGGAATACTGCTCGCATCGAGCATCTCAGCGCCAGCGGGTTGCTCGCGGCCTACTCGCCCAGCCCCTATGCGGGAGATCAGCGACGCGCACCCCTACTGGTCCGCCAGGTCTGGAATCTGACCCGGACGCAGCAGTTACCGGATGGTCGCGTGGAAAGCCTCTCACGGCAAGCCATGAGCAATCTGCTGCGTGCCAATCAGGTGACGGGCCACCTCAGATCCGCCTGGCGGGGCCACAGCGCATCGGTGTTCAGTGTCGCTTTCAGCCCGGACGGTCGGCGGGTGGCATCCGGAAGCAATGATGACCCGAACAGCCGGTGAGACTACATGTTGCTGATCTGGGATGTGGACGAAGAATCCTGGAAAGACAGAGGCTGCGCCATCGCCGGGCGCAATCTGTCCTTGACCGAGTGGCGGCGTTATCTGCCGGGAAGGGACTATGAGAGGTGATTGTGGGTATGCTCTCCGAGGGAGGCCGCGCAGCGCTGGGGCGGGGATGAAACGGAGAAACGTTTGGAGCAGGCAACCGCTTGGATCGAGGAGATGCCGGTCCTGCACGACCGCATTGCATTGCTGTGGGAGAAGATGGATTCCCTCGAGCCCGAGCATCCGATTAAGCCCGTGCTGGCAGACCATACCCGGCGATGGATGGACGGACTTCCCCCTGCGAACAGGGCCTATTGGAAACAACAGATGAGCGACTCGGGACGATTCCAATAAAGGGAATTGGGACGTGCCTGTAGTCGCCCCCGCCCGCGTGGCTTGCCCGACCTACCTGCTTTGGCGAACCCGGCTACGCAAAGCATAGAACCAGGCCCTGTCGGCCGAAACCGCGGGTGCGGAGCCGGCGCCATCTAGGAGCAAGGTGCGCAGGCGTTGTCGATGTCGGGTCCTGGTTTTCGCGCAGTGCCTGTAATTTGCGTTGGAGCTCTTGGATCAAGGCCTCGAGTCCGACGGAAATCCTTTGTTTTCTTGCTCCCTCCAAGAGCTCTTCCAGCTCCTTCCTGCCGTCGGATGACAGGAGGGTGAGATCCTGTAGCGACAGGGCGAACTCTCCGTCGTAGTCGCGCAGGAATCCCCGCTCCTGTGCCGCACTCAGGATCCGATTGATGTCTTCTTTGCTGATGGTGCCCATGTTATCCCCCGATTGATCAAAGTATGTTCCTGCCGGCGGCTCAATTGTCGAAGACAAAAGTGAAAATTGAAAAGGTTTTCGGGGAGAATATGCTGAAATGGTGTGCCAGCCGAACAGAGGAGATTGCCGTGTCTTACGATGAAATCCATTTACGCTCGCTTTCCGATCCGGACGGTTTCTGGGGTGAGGCGGCGCAGTCGATCCATTGGGAGAAGCCCTGGGATCGCGTGCTCGACGACAGCACCCAGCCGCTCTACCACTGGTTCGTGGGCGGCGAGCTCAACACTTGCTACAACGCATTGGATCGGCACCTGGAGGCGGGACGTGGCGAGCAGGCGGCCCTGATTTATGACAGCCCGGTCACTGGTACCAAGCGCACTTACAGCTACCGGGCGCTGCGGGACGAGGCCGCCCGTTTCGCCGGCGTCCTGGCCGGGTTGGGGGTGATCAAGGGAGATCGGGTCATCATCTACATGCCCATGGTACCCGAGGCGCCCATTGCTATGCTTGCCTGCGCGCGCCTGGGGGCGATCCACTCCGTGGTCTTCGGCGGCTTCTCGTCCGAGGAGCTCGCCACCCGCATCGACGATGCCAAACCAAAGGTCATCGTCGCTGGCTCCTGCGGCCTCGAGCCCGACCGGGTGGTACCCTATAAGCCTCTGGTGGATCAGGCCATCGCGTTGTCCGGCCACCAGCCGGAGCATTGTGTCCTGCTGCAGCGCGAGCAAGGGCCCGGCACCCTGGTCGCGGGGAGGGATCTGGACTGGGCCGAGGCCATGGCCGGCGCCCGGCCCCACCCCTGCGTCCCGGTGGCGGCCACCGATCCCCTTTATATCCTGTACACCTCCGGAACCACCGGTACCCCCAAGGGGGTAGTGCACGATAACGGCGGGCACGCGGTGGCCATGTACTGGAGTATGCGGCATATCTACGGCATGGCGCCGGGGGAGGTCTTCTGGGCCGCTTCGGACGTGGGCTGGGTCGTGGGCCACTCTTATATCGTCTATGCGCCCCTGCTCTACGGGTGTACCACGGTGGTCTACGAGGGCAAGCCGGTGGACACTCCGGATGCCGGCGCCTTCTGGCGCGTCATCAGCGAGCACCGGGTTGCGGTCATGTTCACCGCCCCGACGGCCCTCCGCGCCATCAAACGGGTGGACTCACGCGGGGAGCTGCTCGGGAAGTACGACCTGAGCAGCTACCGGGCCCTGTTCCTGGCCGGCGAGCGTTGCGATCCAGATACCCTCGCGTGGGCCGAGCGGCTTCTCAGTGTCCCGGTGATCGACCACTGGTGGCAGACCGAGACTGGTTGGGCGATCGCTGCCAATTTCCTCGGGATCGAGCAGCTGCCGATCAAGCCTGGCTCGCCCACCAAGGCCGTCCCCGGTTATGATGTGAAGATCCTGGACAGTGAGGGGGAAGAGCAAGGACCAGGCCGGTTCGGACGTATCATGATCAAGCTGCCTCTGCCCCCCGGCTGTCTGTCCACCCTGTGGCAGAACGACGACCGCTACCGCGCCGCTTATCTAAGCGCCCAGCCTGGCTATTATCTGACCGGTGACGCGGGTCTGAAGGACGAGGACGGTTATCTGTTTATCATGAGCCGCATCGACGACATCATCAACGTGGCCGGGCATCGGCTCTCCACCGGCGCCATGGAGGAGGTTCTGGCTTCCCATGCAGACGTGGCCGAGTGTGCCGTCATCGGCGCAGCGGATGAGCTCAAGGGCGAGCTGCCGGTGGGCATGGTGGTGCTCAAGGAGGGGGTGAATAGGGAGGTCGCGGAGATCCTCGCAGAGCTGGTCGGTCTGGTGCGCGTGAAGATCGGTCCGGTGGCCGCCTTCAAAAAGGTGACGATAGTACAACGCCTGCCCAAGACCCGCTCCGGCAAGGTCCTGCGCGGCACTATGAAACGCATCGCCGACGGTCGGGACTACAAGATACCGGCGACGATCGACGATCCCGAGATCCTGAACGAGATCGGGACGGCGCTGCAGGATATCGGATACGCCCGACACGAGTGATCTCTGCCGGGCTTACCGCGATTGGTAGGCGCGATCGGACTCGAACCAACGACCCCCACCATGTCAAGGTGGTGCTCTAACCAACTGAGCTACGCGCCTGTCATCAGAACTGATTATCATACCTGCACGCAAATAGAGCGCGCAAGCGGCGTGCGCGACCTCCAGTGCGGCTGGCGTCTTCCCGGAACACCACGTCAAGTCGCCAGTGAAGCCGATTTTCCACCCCCCAGTGTCCCCGCACGGCGTGCGCGAAACGCCGCCCATCGGCCAGGATCGCGTTCACAAAAAAACGTCGCTCCACGGTTTCGGTCTCGCCGATCAAGCAGCTGCGCTCGACCGGGCCGATGCTGCGTAGCCCTCGCCACGGCTCCGTATTGGGGAGGATTCGCAGCTCTTCTCCAGGCGCCCATG
>Ga0209782_1002022_pt1 | contig 11095 bp, 14 predicted proteins | sample WorMetmaBAHAMAS1_FD_187390 | JGI IMG/M metagenome (GOLD analysis project Ga0209782, IMG submission 187390) | Marine gutless worms symbiont microbial communities from Max Planck institute for Marine Microbiology, Germany - Inanidrilus... | ecosystem: Host-associated > Annelida > Digestive system...
CATATATGGGAGCCGATAAGCAATGCTAAGAAAATGAGGTTCAAGAAGATGTATAAGACTTTATTTTTGTTATATAGTTGATTTGCATTTTAAAAGTGGGCTTATTAAACAAGCTGAGTGTGTGTGTGTTATCATCTGTCAATTTATTTATTCTCTATGTTGGTAGTTCTGCAGTTGTAATCACATGTAGACAGTTTAACATTTTTGGGCCCATTCCATGGGGCCATAACGGTCCCCTCTGTCACGCGTTGTTGTTATTGTCGTCGTTGTCGTCGTGGACATCGATGCGCAGGCGGCGTGCGACAGTACCGGTAGCGACACCTGGTGAATGGCGTGCAGCGGCTTGCAGTGGCGAATGGGCCCAACATTTTTCAAATGCTTTTTGTCAACAGGAAGCAATACTTTTTAAAAAGCATTTCTACACTGGTGCCATATCTGAATATGCAGTTCACAGTATAACTGCAGCTGTGCTGGTTTGATTGCAGCATGTCACACAGCGGTGGCACCCTGTGTGGTGTCGGAAAAGATTCTCATGGCAAAAATGTATGACCATAAACCAACATTTTGCAGTTCTAGCATGTGTTTCACTAGTTACTATTCATTCCTAGCTAGCGACTATTTGAATATGTTATTTCATGCAAGTGTCGATGATCTGGATGACTGCATGGTCCATCATAGTTTATAGTTCATAGCAGGTAACGCTTACAATAATACAATATTGACCAGCGCTTTGCACATATAAACACGAAGAGTAATGGGCCCGAAAAATAAAAATCATGTGGATAGTAGTAGGATGCATTGGCTGTTTATGTGACTTGGCTGCATTGGTTTGCCGCAGTGCTAGCCTGAGAGCTAACTGGAATAACTTAACGCATTTTAGCTGTTGGTGTATGTTGAAAAGTCACAGATAGGCACAAAGCATGACATATTATATAACTCAGTATGGCAAGAATGCTCAAAGTTCGAAAACATTTTATTGTTATAGCAAAACGTATGATATAATATACTAAAGTGTATTGGCCTTTATTTGTAGATTTATTTGATATATGCTCTCTGAATACATGTTCAGAATCACACTTTGTTGATAGAAAATAACTTTAGTGGTAACAGAACGGTTGTTCAGAAAACGATAGGTAATTTTATGGTTATGTAATAATGCTTGTGATTATAATCTAAAGCACACTTTTTGTCTATACATTTGAATGTCCAGTGTATGTAATTGAAGGATATTTTTGTGGCAGATGGTTGTGATATGGAACACGTCACAAGTGACGAAAGGTGGGCAGGTCTTTGTGACGTCAAAAGCACACACGGATGTAGACATTGAACGGGTCAGAATAGCGTCATTTGATGATACAAGGTGTGTGTCTCAGTTATTTCATAAAATGTTCACGTTTATTTTTTTTCCCAACCATACAATATGGTGTTATATGTTCATTTTGGCAACTGTGAGCAGAAAAGTTGATGGGTAGACAGCTGAATTTACCGCATAGAACCGTAACTGTAAACACTAGCTGAAGGTGAGTGACTCACGTGGATGATTTGGGAATTGAAACTGTTATTGTCTGAGTGACATTTTCCACCTTTACCAATGAGTCACATGTGCTTAAGAGCCATAGCTTTCATAAGAGTGTTGAGTATCATATCATACATGTATCATATCATACCAGATGTGCGGTAAAATATGTCAGTGATATTATTAATTTTTACGACACATCACAGATCTGTTTATGCCTAATGCTGCGTTGAATACATATGGCATTCAGCAGTTTTGTTCGTTACAGAGAAGCTCGTGTAACATTTTTCAGACTGATATCGTGTGGTCGCGACAATATCCGTCTGTGGCGAGTGAAAGATGGTGCGTTGCGTTCGGCTCCGGTTAACCTCGGCGACTATCACGACTCGTTGGAGTTTACTGATTGCTGCTTTGAAGCCGGACTCGAGCCAACCAAAGATCCATTCGATCGTTTAGTGTGAGCATCTTATGTTATTGACTTAATGAAATACAATAACAGCTGTTTTACTGTAATTATGCAGGTCAGCCTACGTTAGTCGGCAACACCATTTAAAACTGTAGGATTTTATTCGAGAAGAGTTTCTGCCTGCATACCGTACAATGATACCGGAGTTGTTAACAGTCTCCATACCATCTTTGAATTACAGAAATAGCAAAAGTGGATTTTTCTCTTTCAGCTTCATAGTTTTGACAGGTGACAAGAATTGCATCTGATGTGCAAAAAACCTGGTGCAGTTATCCGCCACTGGGGAAATAACCCGTCCTGCTGTAAGTGCAGGAAAGAAGGTCTGGTTAACGAAGACTGAAAGTCACTAAATTACTTATTTGTCATTCAGTGCTGCACATCCACATATGCTTTGTGCGATGCTTTGCAGCGTTTTCATAGACCATGGAAAGCATGAATTTTAAATGTGTAATTTCAGGTATGGGAAGTCAGAAGTTTCGGTGTTCCATTGTTTTCCACACCATAGCAGAAAATGCTTTTGCTTTTTTGGTGTAGAAAATGATGGAACGCTTTTGTTCTTTGTCATGGAAAGTCCTGGAAAACACTTTTGTAATGTCTGTACGAAACCTGGCTTCAATTTTACTATCGTTTATGTTAACGGCATGTTAACTTGGTTTCACAAAGCCTATAAGTGAAAACCTTTGCGAAATGCTTAAGCACAATGCCCTTCCAGTAAAAAGTTCATGCTTGAATGTTGCAGAATTGTGACTATGATTCAGTCTGGAGAAGTGTTTTATGTGTGTGTGATTGTCGATGCAGATATGCGTGCAGCAAGTCAGGGCACATATTTGAAGTGGACTACCGCAAGGTGACAGTTCGCCATGTGAGACGACTGCATGCTGTCCACGACACTGTTCGATCGACTCTCGGCGTCGAAGGAAAACAACCAACAACTACCAGTAATGGTCGACGACACTTTGTGTTTTTATTGCTGTAACTTATTTTAGTCACCGTACTTTGATATGGTTGCAGAGTTCCGACTCACCTGGAAAACCTGGAAAATTTCTGGAATTTTATGTTACACCTGGAATTTTTGGTGTGATAAGTTGATGTACGCTGGTTTTGATACTGTAATGGCTGGCTGCAAACTATAAGCACCTGGAAAATACTAATATTGGACTGGAAAACTCCTGAAATGACGTCCGGACTGTAAGAAGTAACACTGTTATTCGGAGGATGGGCAGCAGACCTGCTTTTTCCAGTTTTATCCCCAGCCCAATCTGAAGTAGCCTAACAGTGAAGAAGAAGACTGGCCGAACTGTTATTGTTATTTAGCCCGTTCGGCAAACTTGCCGAAAGGGATATATATGTTGCTTGCGTTAATTTCAGTTAACTTTTGGTCTTTTTTAGGATCACTCGGAGAACAATTATCTCAGGATCTGCTGGACTGATTTTCGCAGTCTTTTCACGGAATGAAAGCGTTTTGGGTGCAGATGATTGATCAGAATCTCTTTTTCCGATATCTCAATGGATGTTGCCATGGCAAACAATTTTGTGGAAAAAATGGCAAACTCCCCTCATTCGACGCCGTGGCATTCCGAAGTGGAATGGGTTATCGCTTCCTCAATGTGTGCATTAATTGCATAAATGATGCCTCTATATTGTGTAATTTCATGAACTTTGGCTCAGTATGGTTGTCAGAAGTGGGTACACAGGAAGTGCAGTAGTATAAAGGGTAGCGTGTATAAAGTGATGAAGTCATTTGTTTTTGAGGTTGCTCAAACCCAGTAATCAACATAGGATGCACAAATGTGGATATTGATGCCAGTGCACAGTTGGAGGTAGTGGATAAGTTTTGCTATTTGAGTGACATTTTGAGTGTGGATGGAGATACTGATGCAGCTGTGGATGCCAAAATTCGAGCTGGATGGAATAAATTCAGGAAGCTGGTACCATTGCTCACCAATAGGGATATATCTTTGACTAGGACTGAGGGAAGCTGTACAGCAGTTGTGTGCAAAGTAGTATGCTGCATGGAAGTGAGACTCGGCCTGTAAGGAAAGAAAATGAGATGGTACTCCAGCGGGCAGAACTGAGAATGGTCAGATGGATGTGTGGCGTTAAGTTAAAAGATAGTGTTCTAAATAAAGAGCTGAGAGAGAGGCCAGAAATAGATGACAGTCTCGATACTACAACAAAACAGACTGCGATGGTATGGGCATGTGTTGTGAAAAGAAGACAATGATTGGGTGAAGAAATGTATGGAGTATGTAGTGGAGGGTTCTAGACTGAGAGGTAGACCAAAGAGGACTTGGTTAGAAATTGTGCAAAGAGACTGTAAAGCACGTAGTTTGAGCAGGGAGGATGCTATGAATCTTGGCAGATGGAGGAGGCTGATAAAGGACGGATGATGATTTCATGTGTGAGTGGGTGAATGTCTCTGCTAATACCGGCCCACCTGGGTCGTCACAGATAAAGGGCAGTAAAACATCAGTGTATGTGTGTGTGTATGTCAATATGGGTGATTAAGCTGACTTTTCTGTTATCTTTTGAGTGCACCGTGATATTCAATATTGTAGTATCATATTATATTGCATTGCACTTAGCCTTGTATAACGGCCGAAGCTACAAATTTCAAAGAGTGATATGTACGTGTGTGTGTGTGTGTGTGTGGTGTGTGAATAGGTCTGTCGTTGCAGTGCATGTGTGTCAATGAGTCGTTCTCTGTCACTGGGTCTGATGACGGCTATGTTCGTTTGTGGCCGCTCGACTTCAAGCATGTTCTGTTGGAAGCACAGCATGACAGCCCGGTCACTGCAGTTGACATCTCAATGGATTGTCTTCGTGTCCTTGCAGCCACTTGCACTGTATGTCTGTCACACACTCCTTCGCAAGATGCTTTCTGTACAACGTGTTCAAAAAAATGTATTAACATTGGTTTTTTATGTTTTATTGTAGTTTTTGGACTCATTATGTGAAACCTTAAATGAATGTCCACAAGTGAGTAGGTTAACAGAAGATGATTCGAACTGTTACTGTAAACATGCCATTTTCTCAAGAAGAGGAGCTCAAATGGTGTTGTCTACAACCAATGTGATGAATCAGTAGCAGACTGACAATGCAATAAAACAATGCAATAAAACAGTGACATGTACATTGTACAGCCTGTGCTTTTGCATGAGGCAGTGAGCCAGTAGTTGTGAAGGACGGTATATGTTCTGAAACAGTTGTAATACTTTTTCGTACACTGTGTGTTCACGAGTTTCAAAACCATTTTTTTTCAATTTTATTTATCTCCCAAAGATCTATAAGGAAATTTTAAGAGATTGTGAGAATGGAATGTTAAAGCTGGATGCTTGATGTCCATTCAGCAATCTACTGAGGAATAAAGAGTCAAATATCGTCTCAAATTGGCATACGGTAACTAAATTGAGGTCTTATCGATATTATATGAGGCAGCTGTAAAAGTATAGTAATTGATCGTCTAATGAAATCAGTCAGTTGATTAACGGGGTTCAACAATGAACTAGTTAATTATTGCACAAAGTCGACACCTGTGGGAACTTGCAGCAGGTGGTGCAGTTGATTAATGGACAGACTGATTACAGTACATGGAGTGAATCTACCGAGTCACGATGATGCCGATGTGTGTATTGTTGTTAGGGTAATGTGGGAATACTGGACATAGCAACTCGCAACTATACGACGGTGATGCGGTCGCATAGTGGTCGCATTCTGTCGGCAGCGGTTGATCCACAACTACGACACGTTGCCACTGTCTCCGATGATCGCACTATTAGGATATGGGATTTTGACACACTCCAGCAGGTACTGGCTTCCACTTTCGGCTGACACTGCATGCAGCTTTTTAGTTCAATATTGCAAGCTGATTATGCTGGTGATAACGGATCTCTATAACTGGGCAAGGCTGTTGAGCTGCCGATCTACACAGTGTCGTTTATGGCAAATGACTGATCCAACACCAGGTTTGTTAATGGGTTTTTACACTGCCACAGTTAACCAACTGGAATAAATGCTGATAACAACATTCGCAAAATTTAATGAAATGAAAAAGTTCATATTTTAACTGTGCACTAAAGACTGGCAGTCTGTGCTGAAGAGTTATTAATATAACAGTTGTGCTGCAAATGTCGATAGATATGTCCCGAGCCACAGTTTAAAGATGCCATTGTGAGATCATGAAATGATTTGCAGGATTTACAGGAATTGCAATTTTTTTGTATATTATATAAGCAGAAAGTTACTGGTAGTACTACAGCTTAGACAGCATTAAACCGGTAGCCTACACAAGCAGAGATGCTGTACATAAATATGACATTTGAGATATGTGATCATGGTGATGTGTATGTCTATCATGAACAGCTGTATGACTTCACGGCACCACAGGACTGCCCGACCGTTATTGCCTATCATCCATCTGAACAAGCTTTTGCTTGCGGCTTTGAGTCTGGCGTTCTGAGGGTTTTCAACGTTGCCACCACGACGATGCTTATTGAGCACAAGTATGCAGCTTTGAATTATCATGTGTTTGAGTACAGTATAGTAGCGTTGATTGATGACTGGCAAGACGGCTGTTTTACAGCTATTATACAGGTCAACCTAAATTAGTTGGCACCTGCTGTCAAAAACTGGAGTATTTTGTTGTTATTGCCTGAATGCCCTTTTTAGTGCAACTAATGCGTTTCGATTAGGGAGAAGACACTAGAATTGTCCTGATTAGTACTACCTACAGCATCTCCATACCATTGCATTGAGTCAAGGATTTAGTTAATACCTTAGTTTAGTGGTCATGAGATTTCTTGATCGAACCAGGTACAGAATCATTCAGATTGTTATGGAATAAGAGCCGTGGTACAAGTTTCAGTTTCCTAATTTATGTGATCTCTCGTTCGTCGGTGTGTTGCGCAGGCAGCACCGAGGTAAAGTTACTGGTATTGCATTCAATCCCGTCTCTGCACACCTCTACAGCTGCGGCTCAGTGGGTTCTCTGGCACTCCATGACACTTGTGATGACAAGTACCAGCTGATGCGGCTGCTAACCAATGCCGTTGCCCGTGGCGATGCGCGCTGCCCCAACACACTGACAGTTAGCAGCGATGGGCGACATTTGGCATTTGTGGGTCCAACAGACTTTACTGTCACTGTTGTCGATGCCAGGTCGTTAGACGAGGTACAGTAGTATTTCTTTTAGTATCGTATCTGGTTTTATATTTCTACTATAACAAATTAATACTGTGATTGTTGTTTTTTTTAACTCTCATTGTTTAATTACCAGTGCCTTGAATAGTTTGTTACCGTTGGTTTGTCGCAGAAAGCACATAGGCAAGTAAAAAACCTTACCAAAAATCCAGACAGTTTTCTTTTAGGAACATTGCATAACCTGCTGTAACTGCAAAAAGAAAGCACGATAACGGAATACTAAAAGGATGTGGAAATATTTGTGAATTATTATTTAATAGTAGTACTAATAGTTTCGGGAATCTATTTCTTAATTATGTATCTTTATGTAAATTCTGTTTTTTAGTGTTAACAGTTTTTTTATGTGCAGCAGCATAAAGTCATAGGTATGATAATACAGAGTGGCACAGAAAACATGGAACATACAGTATATGCTGTACATGTGTTCATGCTGTATGTCATTACGGTAACTAATTGTGCAGCCACAATCTAAGTATGCTGTAGTGTCTCATTGATGCTCTGGTTCCGTAGCCAGAATTATTCTACAGTAGCTTGATCTACACATTGAAACAAAGTTGTCAGAGGCTGGTGTTATCAGTCGGACTATTATCAGCGAGCGAGGCGAGTAGAAGGACTGGCATGTGCACTGAGCAGGTGATGCGAATTGACATAACGAGTCTGAACACTGCAGACAACAGTCGGACAGTGATTGACAGTGCTTCCATCGTCAAGTACAGTCCACGCACTGTTAAACAGTTGCTAGTCACAACGACGGCGAACAAACTGCTCAAGTTTGATTCACGGACTGGCAGAATTCTTGCAGAGGTCTGTTGAGAGTGCGTGCTTGTCATTTGTACGAATGGAGCTGTCCGAATTAATGAATACTTTATACTGTCGGTTAGTCATAATTATTGCAGTCAATAGCTTACAGGTGGACATTAAAGAACAACATTGTGAAATTTGATCAGTGTTTAATTATTTGGTGATATTTGCTGTTACTGTAAGCAAATGAAAATTTTTCATTTGTAAAGTTGTGTATGTTGAATGGACAGCAGTTTTACAAGTTGTTATATACATAGTCACTTAAAATTTAGTACAGTATTATGAGGCATACTGATTTATGTTTGATTAGTAGTTGATTACTCAGTTAGTAGCTAATTTATTACCATTTTCAATGAAAACTGACTACAGATCAATTATTGATTTTATGAAGTGAACTGTTAGTATATTAGCAGTTCTCAGCCTTAAGTGGTTTGTCAGTGTTGATTGAACATCAAGAAGAGCATGCAGCCTGCAGATATGACTGATAAAATGCTCTCATGTTTCATCTCTGGAGTAACATCCAGATGCTTTTTGTCCAGCTAATACCAACACCAGTCTATAACCCCATAATCTCTTGCGTAATTAAAATCCAGTATGGTTTTTACTTTTTTGGTGCCGGTGTCGTGCCATATCTGTCGCATTGCCAAATAACTTGCAGTACGAGATTTGCGCAAGAAGTGGGAATTAATTAATCTAACCCTAAGCGTAACCCTGACACAAGAAATAAATAAACACGTGCGTACGAGACTTTGCGAGATCGCACACACGCAATGGCGCAGATGCGAGTTATTTGGCAGTGCAAGTTATTTGATACTACACCGTTACTTGGGTTGTCCTGGAAAACAGGCCATTAAACGGGTGTTGTTGTTGTATGCCAGAAGTCTTCTGTGCCAGTGAGATGTTATCAAGACACTGTTGAAATTCTTAATGTAGTGTTAGACTTGTGAAACTGTCCTCCGGTGTGTATCTGTTGTCAGCTTGACAACATTCATCGCGGTGGCTGCATGGCACTGGACGTCAGCCACGAAGGCCGACATTTAGTGACGGCTGGTGACAAAGTCGTCAAAGTCTGGGACTATCACATGAGACTGGATCTCAATTTTCAGGTTTCTTTACTGCTGATAACCGCACTGCTAGCTGAAAAATACTGGACTGTTTTGAGGCACTGTAATTTTATTAATTATTAAATTTAAAAAAATTATGTTGAATATTCTGTATGGTAGAATATGAAAACATTAAAGTCTGTAAAAGATGCACATTGACAGTAAGTGATTGATATCTTTGCTAACTCTGGTAAGTACTCCTCCAGACTGTAAATGCTGTAAAATGAAGTTTACTAGAGCTGTTGTTGTTGGTGTGTACCTGGTATTTTATGAGCGAGTTTCGAGTAAAATTCTTGGTGAACTGACACCTGAAAAATGGAGGCAATGATAGAGGAACGTCAGCCTAATTGGAGAAACTTGAGAAAACGAGGCGTGTTCAACAGCATTACACTGTAAGTAAGTCATCAGCAAGTGTCGACTGCAGTTGTTTGTGAATGTTGTGTGTTGTTTTGTTATTAAGGTGTTCATTGGTCATTCAGAATCAATCAACAGTGTCATATTCATGCCCGACTCCAAGTCGCTTGTCAGTTTCGGTGAGGCTATTTTCGTGTGGGATTTTCTGTCGTCGGAATCCCGGACTTTTGTCCCACCTGCAGCTGAGTGAGTTTGATGCTTTTGCTTAATGGCTCAAGGTTTTGTCGCTGTACCATATTTCCCTGCTTATAGGCTGCAACTCTTCCCCCCCCCCCCCCCCAAAAAAAAAAAATTGAAGGATGCTTTTTACATGTTAAATTTTCTGCCTAAATGTGTGCAGCAAGTCACTTGCTTTTAGTTCAGAATGTGCAGTATTTTTAGTTTTAGGAGTACCTGAGATGGGCAGATGGCATGTAAAAAGTTGGCCACTGTTCAAACTGAGCAGTTTTTTTATGTAGATTTTAAGCCAAACTTGGTCCAAGTGTATGGGCATAGTCAAGTTTGACAAGCAGCCTTATATATCGTAGAGCTGTGGCCCTTAAACTAATGGCAGTTTTGGGCAACATGTTCAAATGATCTGCCTTCAGTGGGCAACTCAGCCTTCGTCTTGAGCCTCTGTTACTTTACCGTCCTTGCTGCATTACAGTGCTATTGTTGGTTACTCATACAACAGTGTGGTTCATCATAGTTATGTGCCTTATAGTTGCACTGTGTTCTTGTCTAACAGATGTCACCAGCATGTCGGGCTTTCTGTGTTCCCAAGCTGGATTGTGTGAACCTTCTGTCACTTTAATCCATGTTTGTTTACATGTGAAATGTTTGTTTGTTAGAGGGCGAACAAAAGTCAAGAACTACTACACTGGCAATGGTGAGCGTGTATTCCTCATTTTCACGTTGCCTCACGGTTCAGTACTTCAGTAGTTAAATTTCATAAACTGTATCTTTGTGAATTTTATAGGTTTTTGTAATGTTGTCATTTTTTATGAATTGTTGGAGCAATAGACAGTTGTTTCGTCAAAGTGTATACATTGCTTTTCTGCAATTTATAACTGTTATTAAATATTTCTGTTTATGCAAACTTATTTTGGAGGTGCTTTTTATGATTTTAAATTAATAAAAACATACATGTAATTTTATAGATTATGCTGATTTAGTTCAAGTCTGTCTAAAGCCATTTGTCAGAATTCATAAATGATATCCATCCCAGTTCAGTTCAGTTTCATACTCCCTTAAACCAGGGTCTCTCAGACCATTGGAGTTTGTACCCAGCTGTAGTCTGCATACCATGATGATGAGTTTTTGCCGTGTACATGTACTTTGCATTAAGGACTGGGATATGTATATTCATCTGCGTATTATATTTGAGGTGAAAGATGACAGAAATAGAATCACTTCAGGACTAGTATGAACTTGGTGTGACTTTTTGACCGTGCATAGTTGTAGCAGTGTGGTACGTGTGGATAGCTGACTGACTAACTGTTGAATGCCTTTTACTATGTCGCCGCTGTGGCATCCTACTCTGACCAAGTCCCAAGCAGAGCGGTTGGAGGCTGTTCAACGCAGGGCTATCAATATCATTTTTGGTTATTCCTCACC
>Ga0209782_1002023_pt1 | contig 11089 bp, 5 predicted proteins | sample WorMetmaBAHAMAS1_FD_187390 | JGI IMG/M metagenome (GOLD analysis project Ga0209782, IMG submission 187390) | Marine gutless worms symbiont microbial communities from Max Planck institute for Marine Microbiology, Germany - Inanidrilus... | ecosystem: Host-associated > Annelida > Digestive system >...
AGGGTGGCATGGCCCCCCTTGCTACGGGCCTGTCCAGAGGGTCGAGGCGCATCAGCGTGTCAAATATTGTCAATATCTGTCAATCGGTTGCAAAGATATTAAGAGTTTTCAATTTTTCAACATGGCGGCCATCAGTCGTTCCGTTGCGGAGATATTGCAATTTTTTGAATTTCTAACATGGCCGCCGCCACCACTTGGATTTTTGAAATCGCGAAATTTTATTGACTATTGGTGTGGAGAGGGTCGAGACGCATCAGCATGCTAAATTTCGTCAAAAGTGGTCAATCGGTTGCGAAGATATTAAGATTACTACTTCACGTATGTGCTTGATGTGCTTTGCCTGTTCCCCCCCATGTGCCTCTCCCCCGTGCCCACCACTAACGAAAAGTGGGTGGGCACGTGCCAACCCGTGCCCTATGGTTTCGGCGCCTATGGTCACAGCACAATTTTCATTTTCTACCCCACTTTAACTCAAAAACGTCTGAACCAATTTTCACCATCTTTTCGCACGATGTAGAGCAATTAGTTGAGCTATTAATGCGCTTATCCGCGTTGTGGTGGTGCATTTTGTTTCAGAACACGAGAGCAAAGAGTGAATACGGTCAATTTTATCGTCTGCAAAATCCCCCAAAATTAATTGGTTACCATAGCTAGCTCCCTTGGTCTACTGCGAAACTTATGCCAGTTGTATAATCCCCATACATGCCTCTACCAAAGCTGAAATGTTGGTGAAGATCGGTTCAGTAGTTGTTGAAATATTCGGTGAGATAGGCCGATTTTGTGCGGTATCGTTTCAAAAGTACAAATTTCTCACACCTGAATCTCTGGCGTTACAGGACCAAAGTTCACCATATTTGTACACGATGTAGAGGGATCATTTGCGCTATTCACCTGCTTGTCCACATTGCGATAATGAACTCCGTTTTGAAATGCCAGGGTGCTGAATGAAGGTCACTTTGCAAATTTTGCCGCAAATCGGTTGCCATGGCAACGTCCCTTAAGGAATAAAAAAGAGGTCCGGATCGAGAACATTTACGCAAATACCTTTTGTTTGGTGAAAAGAACGTAAAAATCGGTCCAGTAGATCCTGAGATAATTTGTCTCAAGTTAAAAAAAGAAGAAATTAACGCAAGCAAAATATATATCACTTCCGGCAAGTTTTCCGAGCGGGCTAAATGAAGGTGATGTGATATGGTTAGGGGTCACTCAACTGTCGTAGACGAAGGAGTTTCTTCATTCTGTGTCATGATAAGCAGGAAAAATGAAAGTGATATATGTCTTGAATCGCCGGCAGTTCTTTGTGCGGAAGTGAAGTGGAAGTTGACGAGTGAGGTCGGTAGAAGTGGGCTGACTGATGCACTGCTGTCTACGAGGTCACCAACTTACCTTGGATTACATCCTTGTACACCACACATAATATTGTCGTTAATTCAAATTAGCCAGATTTAATGATATTCGGCAGTTGCCGCATGCAACATGCCATGCGCACGCCCAATGCATGCTTGACTTCACTAGCATAACATGGGAATGAAAATCAAGTGAGCAATGACTGAGAACAACGAAAATATAGTCGCATAATATGCACAATGACGCAAATGAGGTGACAGGAAAAGAGCTTGTAAACTGAAAACAAAAATAATACGAACGACAAAAATAATATTATTCTTCACATGCAACGAACAGTATTAAAAAGTCTATATGTTTATTATTATTCAAAACCAAGCAAGTTATTATAACTTGCTAAAATACACAACTGTACTAAACACCATCCAGTTGGCTCGCAACCACGTCTTTGTCTCTAATGAACGTCTCACATTTTCAGATCAGATCCTTCTCCATCCAAAAGCCAAATCGTGCAATCGTATTCGTCAACCTATTATTTCTTTCCTTGATTACAAAACTGTCTCCACTGTGGCCACTTTCTTCGTCTACTCAAAACTTCACCACTGCAACTTTACTACCACCTCCCAATATCTCAGATAACCAACTTCCGACAGATTCTATCATATTAAACAAGTCATGCAGATGGTCCTGCTGACAAAAGAGCCAACATTGTTCCGATATATAAAAAGAACCAAGAAAAGACCCAGCCAACTATTGTCCAGTCTCATTGACCTAGGAACCATGCAAAATTATGAAAGCAGTTGTCAGAAAAGCTCACCCAACTACTGGAAGAGAACAAGGTCATCAACCATCTTCAACATGGGTTTATGTCTGGCTGATCTTGCCTTACCATCCTGTTAGAATCACTTGAATGGGGGACAAGGGCACTAGACGAGGGTTATGGCATTGATGTCTTATTCTTGGATTACTGGAAAGCTTTCAAAAGTGTCCCACATGGGCATCTTATACTGAAGTTACAGACTTTTGGAATTTCTGGTAAACTTCTGACATGGCTAACCAACATTCTCAGTTTCAGTATCATGAGAGTTGGAATCAGGGGATGTTTCAGCGAATGGATCTCAATCTTAAACAGAATGCCCCAAGGTTTGATTTAGGGCCACTGCTCTTTCTCTTATTTGTAAACGATTTGCGAGATCAGATACTAACTAGCATATGAGTATTTGCTGATGATGCAAAAATATGGACAAGGATAAGCACAACCACAGACAGTATCAAGCTACAAAATAACTTAGATAGTTTCACGGCATGGTCTAGCAAATGGCTGCTACACTTCAGTCCAAACAAATGCAAAGTTATGCATATTGGGCATCAACATGATATCAAGTACTACATGTTCGATGGTACTCAATGTGTTGAACTGCAGACAGTAAAAAAATGAAAGGATTTGGTTGTAACGATCACTGATGTCTTAAGACCATGTACACAATGTCTCTTTTTTGTCAGCTGCCAAAGTGAGAAAAATCACAGGCATGGTGCACAGAAACTTCAGAAGACTCGATTACCAAGACCTTTTCCTTATCTGCAAGACTTGCATTAGACCACATCTTGAGTACTGTATACAGTCATGGTCGCCATATTCAATGTATAGAAGGCATCCAGAGAGCCACAACGAAACTCGTCCCAGCACTCAGAAAGCTTGATTATGGACAAACAATCCAGAAACTAGGTCTGACAATACTGGAGACCTCATAAAGAAGAGGTGACTTAATAGAGACCTGCAAAATTATGACAGGAAAACAAAAACTATTCAGTGAACAGTTTTTCTACCTCTCATCTACTGAACACCAGGCCACAGCTTGAAGATGAGACTCGACTTCAGGAAGCAATTCTTCAGTCAACAAGTGGTCAATGAATGGAACAGTCTACCTCAGCATGTAATAGAGGCTTCGACAGTGAATATGTTCAAGAACAGACTGGACAAGTACTGGCAAGATATGAGCAATAAAAGCGATGCTTAAGAAGCTCATCACTGTATCAAGTACCAAGTACTTTCAAAGTTCTTACAATCACATGACCGTTATATCTGCACCACTTTCATATCTGCACCACGTGGTTCACCCTCACTTCTCGTCTCTGGTCACTCTAAATCATTCACTCACATCATCTTCTTTACGAATAACTGACAGTTCCTTTCAATATGCTTCACCTGTCTCTGGAATCAGCTTCCTGCCTCACTCAGTAACCTCATCCAGCCTCTGACTCTCCACTTCCTGCTTCCATCACTTCTGCTTCCTCTCTTGAATCTCCTCTCTTATCAGCTATAACTCTCACTGTCTTTCAGCTTAAAACCTACATTTTCCACAAATTATTCATACTGTAGACCTTTTCTCCTTCCTCAGGACTGACTTCATGACTTCTCAGCTACTATCATTATTTGTGAGACTTTCTGAGTTCATGTTTTTGTTACTTTCATATTTCTTTTTTAAGGCACAATGCAGTAGATTAAGCTGACTTATCTTATCTTATGAAAGCCATGTTTTGCATTGCTATGTGCCAGAGTTTGGTAAATTATTGTTTTTGCCTTTGCCATTAACAAATTTTGGACACAATTTGCAGTCTCAAGTATCACTTCTGCACTGCAGGACTTAGGACCTTCCAAAACTGTCAAAGTGTCCCACATTTTTAATGCTAAATTGGTTTAAATGACACGAGATTCTTCTTTAATTAATTTCAACCTGCATTTCTAATATTTTCTATCACCAGTAGACATTCCTGCGCCTTTTCCTCTTCTCCTGTAACATCTCCATATGATGCATGCCTAGAATGGGACACCATACACGAGGTCTTACAGTTGCCTCATATTTTTTCTATTCCTGTCAACAGAAAAAAGCAGATAAAGTAAAAAGCTAAAAATAAATGAAATCTTATTTTTTAGCTTATAAAGGCTTGTAATGTATCTGAATGCATTCAACAGTTACATCTTCTTTTTTGGACAGTCTTTACAAATGAGCATAAAATTTTACATTAGCAGAAACAGCAAATCAATCAGCTATTTTGAGTCTACGTGTCAATTACCGGCGAAATGAATGATCAGCTGATCTCCCACGATGAAGCTGTCGTATACTGGCGTTTACGGCGCTTGTGTATGGCGCGTTCTATATGTGCGTATGTAGGACAGCTGTGAGCTCAAGCTTTTCTAATGAACACAAAGTGGCCAAGCTCGCAAATAGGCAGCCTGTTGTGGTCAGACAAGCACTAGCGATGTCCATCTGCTTTCTGTACACTGCAGGCTACACAGTTATTTCGTATTTATCTACACTACTCCATCATTAGGTGCACATAAAGTGAAGAAAGACATCATTGAAGTCGGTCGTCTTGTTCACTGATAGAATCGATCGGAAAATTGCAACAGTATTCATAGTTGGTTAGACTTGGGCCCATACGGGTTACAATAAGTTTTTTGTCACAGAAATGCACAGCAAGCAAGACAGACCAACTACATGGCCAATCCAGAAGTGGGTTTCGTAATTAATGAATCAGAAGGAGAAAACATTTCTTAAATGCAACATATGCCTACCACATGAGTGTACCATATTAACTTGGCCTACATACAAGCAAAGGTGTTAAGTTGTGGCAGTATGACCTTTCTGATCATTTGAACTGCTGTTGAACAATTTAAGTTCAAGGCTGCTATGCACATATCGCTATAACTCGTGCTAGATTACCAACTCCGTCAATCCTGAAATACTAAGACCCACATTTTCTGTATAACAACCTTCCAAATTATGAAGTCAATTGGTAAGAAAGTTAGTGTATTGACACATTTGTCGGCATGCAAATGATAATGCTTTGGCCACTCTGCTCTTGTACATTGAAGGTGTTTTTCGAAAACTGCTTGATAACATCTATCTTTTCTTCTGTAAACAGCATTTACAATTTGTCACTGTCTAAAATATATCCTGATTTCAAATAATTTTACATAATTATGATATATACAATGGTCATAAATTTGTTTATTTCTACACTTTTGCGTTTATTTGAGCATAAAAAGGCTATGACGTACAGAATAAACGAACGAAGTGTACAAATTTTGACGTCTTTACGTGAACAAGACGATCGACTGTACCATGGAGGACCAACCCTGTTACTGACATACCATGACTTACCTTAAAAATTTAACTTACTGAAGATCTCTACAGACAAAAATCCTCCAAATGGCAGCTATGGACTTTACGGTGTAGATTAATCTTTCATTTACAGTGGGATGAGATGCCACTGTACGTTCTACTGCATAACAGTTGGTGTTAAAGTTGTTTTAACCCTTTTTATGTGCATGTAAAGCTTGTTTACATACAGGACAATTGGAGTTGGAACATGCACACGTCCTTCTATGATACAATATAAGCTTATTCTACTACACAGGGAATAGGAACAGGTCGTTCATGAAGCTCATCAATTTGCCAAGAGCATGAAAGTTACCATGAAATTTATGCTAAACACGATAGCACAGCAACTTCTGAAATACTTCATGCTGCTGGTCCACAGTGACGTTTAAAAGTCGTTCATATTTGTTTTGACATTTTGATTATAGCCTTAGAGCTTTTTATGAATTCATACACATCCAATTGGATTTTAAGAGTGCTGTGCCCTAGTGTTTGTACCATTTTGCAGGAGAATCCAATAAAGTTCAGAAGTTACAAACGTTCTTTGACCTCAAACATAGACTGAAGGCCAACACAATATTTACTTCTACCTGTCTAAAATGTTAACTATCTCGAATTTCACATAATTTCATGCTGGAGTTTTTGAGAAACTGTGCCAACAGCCAAACCCAAAAGCCCAAGAACGGCTAGTATATTCAGCCTTATGTCACAAAGATTGTTTAAATATGCTGCACTCGAAGTAAATTTTGATGTGTATTAAATATCTTTGTGCTAGAAGATAAACTTTATCTATTGTCCATTCTCATGAATTTTCCTGACATTTGCGGAATGGAAGTCTACATTGTAAACAGGGGAGAAATAAAAATTGTGATGGCTTTTAAACTAGGCTATCTGCGAGGCCATTTGGGATGTTTGAAATGTCCACATGTCATAATTGCAACATGATTTTTTGTAACCCTTTTTATGCCTCAAATAAATTATAGTTTCTCTGAATATACAATACCCGTTTCATGCATCATGTGATAACATAGGAATGTATGCTACTATTTCGTGAAAATACAGTGACAAATCAGCATTCCAGTTAATGTTCAAGTTAATGTCACAGCATGTACCACATTACCCTAGCACGGTAAAGGACTAAAAGTCCAGTAATAGGCCTATGTATGTGTGCTGCCCGGATAGTGACAAGTAAGCATCGCGGACTATGCTTCAACTAACCGCGATAAGCTGTGTACGTGCGAAACGTACTACTATGTGCTCGTTGGAAGTTCCGAGACCACAACTGCCTTTCCCACACGACGTATGAACGCACCCCACGCAAATCTTTCCGTTAACCTCGACATACAACTGTTTCACCACTGAGCAATCACGCTCAACCACATTTCCACATCGGATTTGACACGTTGTTTTCTCCTGTTTTAAAACTACCCTTCCCCTTTTGACTGTACTCTCAATCAGTAAGTACAACATCATCATGTAGCCCACAGCCTTCATCGTTTAAGACTCAAATTACTAGCTTCTGCCACTAGTCTTCAATTATTTAGACAGTAGTTCTCTATATCTGAATGCTCACAAGCAGTGGCTGTAATGTTAGCTTTGGTAACTTCATAATCTACAATTTGCAAAGCCTATGCCCTTCTGAGATAATGTGTTGCAGTATCATGATCTTGAAGAAAACTTACGACTATCCTCTGAGATTACATTTACTAAAGTTTTCAAAAGTCTGTACTTCAAACATGGCATTGAAAACAATAGGTCCACCACACAATACACGTCACATCCACATCACAACACAGAAATTATCTTCACAATCAAATGATGGCATCTTAATGTTTCTTGAATATCACTGTCAGTCTAACTGCCAGTCAGTTTTAGCATCTGGCAAATAAAATCATTTGTGTCAATAACACTGCCATGTAGGTAACTAAATATTTAGGACATTAAATGATTGATTGCGAAATGTGGAGCTAGAGCAAACCGTCAGATTTCTTCATATGTTTAATAGACAAATACAAGGACACAAACACAGGGAACACAACAGGAACATCACGATCGCACGTTCAGTGTTGTCACCAAGTACCATGTAAATGTACGCAAGCCGACGCGGGAAAAGTAACGTTAGAACGTCGTTGAAAAATTGAAGGCGAATTGAACTGATTTGACACAGAAGTAGCCAGAAAGGAAGCAGTTGAATCGTTATAACCTAGGCCTACTTCAGTTTCGATGAGTGTTGTGCGCAGTATTTAGCACTCGAGCACCACCGTCGTCATTATTTGAAATGATGGCAGCAACTGGTGTGTGGCAACGACTGCATTGTCACATATAGTTTTGTATTCATGGCCCTCTGATCTCAGAGAAACGTTCTGTACTGCAGTACAGACGGTGGTTTGGCTGAACCTCCCGAAAATGACAGTGCAAAAATACCAACAAAGCCATACTGAGTTCCAATTTCACCGAAAATGTATAGGTTCTCTAGAGTATGCAAGAGTGAAAACACTTAATGACGACCACCGTGCCGTGTTACAGAATAGGCCTATAGATATCGTTATCGACAAGTGCAGCGACTTTTTGGCTGAAGCTGTGTTTAATAATCGCATACCTTTGAGGTCCGTGTGGATGCCCATTTGCACTGAGTTACCTCTCTACACGACGACGAATGACATCGTGGTATACCATTCTCGGATTCCGTGTCTGCAGAGTTGCCACACACCAAACTGTCTACGTTTCCTCATTCGTTGGAATGATGTGGCGCCTCGAAGGAGCCTAGGTCACGTTGCGGTGTTTTCGCCAGCGCCGTCGTCCATGGGTCGATCTGCATCACCGCTCTCGGCAAGTTGACGAGCTTCGTGAATGACCTGTTCCAACTCCTTGTCCTTCATGCAGAACGAGCTTACATATGCAGATAAAAAGGATTAGAACAACTTCATCAACGCAGACTATTACGCAGTAGAACAATGGCATCTCACCCCCGCGGTCAATGGAAGATTATCTCCCACTGTGGGGTCTGTAGCCACCACTGTAGACATCTTCAATAAGTAAGACACTGATGCCATAAACATATGTAGAATGGGCATGTACAATCAATTATAGCCATGCTATGACCGAGTAATTTTTTTTCACTCACTTAATGGTAAATGCCGCTGAAAAAAAACACTCTTGCATCTCATACTTATTGGTTTGCACTGTGGGATGAAATGCATAATGTAAGCTTAATTACTGCCAGAGATGAATTGTCAGATATTTCTTCGCCACTACTGCACTTATGGACCACAGGAATTTAAACACTGTACACGTCATACCTCAGAAGTAAACCTGGCTGCGAACATTAACGATGAGATTATGGTGGTCGCATGGTCATAGTATAGGCTGTGGAATTCCTGCATCAATCCTGAATGCTGCATAGTGTGACACAGAAAAAGAAACAAGTCGATGTAGCAAAATACAACACTATAGAAGAGTAGATTTTCACATTCATAAAATCATATCCTTTCTGTTTCATATAAAGTGGCATGATAAGAGTTATTACCATGGATTAACAGAACTGTTGTCGTGTTACCAAATACAGTATGTCACATGATTTTTTTTTATCTTATCTTATTGTAACGGATGAATTAGTCAATAAGTTGATATTTTTTTCTGCATTTATTTTGAAATTGTAAATTTTGCATGAAAAACCTCTATGCTTCACATCAATCAGCATTGCTTAGCATGCAGTCTCACTTACCTCAACTGCTGACAAAGCTGTCTAAGTTTGCTTACTTGTTGTTAGCTGATTCAGCTGGTTTTGGAACACTTGCCATCTCCACTTTGTGCTTCCGGTTCCTGATGTTGCTCCAATTGGCTGCTATCTTCTGGTTGAATCGGCGGTGGAACAACTCCAGCAGGACACGGCGGAAAGAATTTCCCGTGGCGCAGTAGACGAAGAAGTTGGCAGTGGCGTTGATGACCAGCAGTCCGCTGGCGACGTTGCTCGCCTGCTGCATTATTTCCTCATTTAGATGGTTGATGGATGATAGCTTCAGCACCAGGATGCTGATGCGGACGATCAGCTGTGGAAGCTGACAGCCAATGAAAAGCGTGATTACTGCGAGCATCGTCAGCATTAGACTCTTGCGCCAGTTATTTTTGTTCTTCACTTTTTTCTGCTTCTTCTGGCCGCGCTGCTGCTGATGCTTCGTGGAGGAAATTTGTCGACTTATCCGACGAAGACGGACGACCACGCAACTGCTCAGTGCCACGAGTACAACGAACGGTATCAGTGTGCGGACGAGGCAGTCGCAGAAAATCTGGTACGAGACGAGCCACCAGGACCACTGCTTCGGTACCGGACTGGCGACCGGTAGCGTCCTGGAATCACCGCACTGGAGTGTGTTGTCAGATTTCCACACCACGAAGTGCGGTAGGTAGCAGATGATTGACGCTATGGTGACACAGGCGACTATGAGCTTGGCTCGGCGCACGGTGCGCAGATGAACGTCGTTCGGTAGATAGACGGCAATGTAGCGATCAACGGTGATGACGACCACCATCCACACGGAAATCAAGTGCATCAATGACGCACCAAACGCGACGTATGGTGCCGTTATCGCAGACAGCTGGCTGACGACCACTGGCAGCCATCCGACGTCTCGACAAGCGAAGAACTGAAACTGATCGGCTAGGAGACGTGTGAACAGATAGAGAGAGTCGACCACGGCCAGGGCTTGCAGCAACCAGTTGGTTGTGTTCTGCTTGTTGCTGGCGTGCTTGAGAACTTTTATTGTCAATAGGTTCCCGACTGCTCCGGCAATGCACACGGCACCGAGAAAATGTCTGTTGACTGGCATAGCTCAATCATATTGCGACACTGAAACACAGCAAGAAACGTAGCTGTAACAAACAGTTCATGCGTCAGCAGCTGTATGAGGCACTGGCTCAGTCTTGCTGAAAATTTATCGAAAATCATAATGCTAGCAATAGGTGAATGGTCAGTAGGGAATTGCAGTTATTACATTGCAATGGAGATAGAGCAAAATTGACAATAAAGTAGCCTATTTAAAACATTTCATCAGAATTACAGATACATAGACGTACAGTAAGGGCAAGAGCTATAAGCACTGGGATTGGTAAATGTGTGCATATGATTATCAGGTTGTGCATGGTGATTAGGCCCAGTACGCAAAAGGTAGTGACTGGTTGATGGATAATAATGGTTACTTATGTATCAGTTGCATCGGCAGAGTGTTAACCGCCACTGGCTTAGTCCATTGACTAAGCCAGTGACTGCAAGGGTCGTTTTTTGATCCCCTCACAGCATCGACGTCCGTTAGCAGCCGATTGCCAAAAAATTTTGCAAGGGCGATTACGTCCACGACCACTACCCTAATACCAAATTTGGTGCAGATCCGTTTACGGGGGGGGGGGCTTATGAGCAAATTGAGAGATATATAACAATAATTATTTCTTGTATTTATTTATAAGCTTACCCCTTTTTGGGAAACTCACCTACAAGTCAGACTGGTCGACAGATGTTAACGTTTGATAGCTCAAACAACGCAGACTCGCGCAAGGATGTGCGTTTTGGGATTCCGTCCATATTGCAC
>Ga0209782_1002024_pt1 | contig 11089 bp, 6 predicted proteins | sample WorMetmaBAHAMAS1_FD_187390 | JGI IMG/M metagenome (GOLD analysis project Ga0209782, IMG submission 187390) | Marine gutless worms symbiont microbial communities from Max Planck institute for Marine Microbiology, Germany - Inanidrilus... | ecosystem: Host-associated > Annelida > Digestive system >...
CTGTCCGTCTGTCTGTGTGTGTGTCTGTCCCATTCCGGTATTGTGTCAAAACGGCTAAACGTAGAATCACGCAAATAATGCCACACGATAGGGTTTTCAAGTGAGGTGTTTTGTAGTTGCAGGATTTCTACTCACAAGTGCCTCGCGAGGTCCCTCTGCAATAGCAGAGCTTCTTGTTTTATATTGGCTCGGTAATTTGACCTGCACTGGCCATGTTCACGGCTGTGGGTAAGTATAGCCTAGGTCCACAGTGATTCTACAGTTACTTCACTGAATTTCTCGTAGTTTGTTGCTTTGCCACTGAGACCGGTGCCAAGATTTGTGATGAGCATAAAATCTGCATGCACTGTAACATTTCAATCGGTCAATCACCAGATTTAAATGTAAAACGCAGTGCATGTGTTTTGTGATTATAAATAAGCGATTATTTTGATTTTTGCTGTTTTAGAGCTATGACCAGACATGGAAGCTGGTCACATTTTGTGAGTGACCCTGCAGTGACCCGGTAATCCAGTGACCCAGAGACCCGGTTGACCCGGTGACCCAGTCATTGAACCTGTGTTAATTTGGGAAGATGTAGGAAGTAATACTTATTTACATGCAATTGAAAGCGAGTTAGGCCTACTAGTTGTTATACAACTAACTCTTCAGTATATACTCTGGCATATCTACCTGAAGCTTGAATAATTGTGTATTACTGTGGGACGCCTATGAACTTCAATACCCTTTTGCATTTCACGTTAAGTGATTTGTGGTTTGACTTTGTGTAGTACACTAATCTATTGTCAACGTAATTGAGTATCAGACAATGGCTATTGGCTACAAGTGGCAGTGCCCACTGCCCAGCAGTGCCCAGTGTCCACGCCCAGTCGTCCCCCAGACATACTATTACTTTAAGCATGAAAGAATATTGGCTGATTGAGTAGTGAGTCACTGATTATTGATTGACAACTGACAAGACTGCATCTCAGTATGCTAACAACATAAGTCACAGAACGAAAATCCTTGAAAATAACAATAATTAAAATTTAAAATGTAAGTTTAGCATGTAGGCATTTCTGGAAAATCGAAAACTGAAAAACTCTGGATCGCACGCCGGGTCACAATGATGACCCAGTGACTGACCCGGTGACCTAGACGAGAAAGATGACCCAAATGACCCAAAGACCCGGTGACCCGGTGACCCAGTGACCCAGTTCCATGTCTGGCTATGACTCAGCAGTCGATCTTACACTTAGTTGTAAACTGGGAAGTTTTTACCATAGGCCTAAATAATTGCGGTTTTCTTGCTACATTTTATTTCAAATTTTTTTTATCCTCACTTGTTTGGGTTACTAATTAGTGTCTAACAGCCCCACCCCAGAGCGAACATAGGCGAACTAAGCGTGGTAACAATTATCGACTCCGGCCATACAACTTCGTTCGCCTAAAACATCTTGGATTTTTGAAATCGCGAAATTTTATTGGCTATTGGGGTGGAGATGGTCAGTGGTCAGCTGACAATATTGACCATAATGTGTGTACCCTTGATCGCTGTGGAATCTTTCGTGGGATGGGGATAATTTCCATGACAAGTAGTACCTCTGGTCTATCCAAAGCAGATATATTGCAATTTTTCGATTTTCCAAATGGCCGCCACCGCCATCTTAGATTTATCAAATTTGTGAAATTTTATTGGTAAACAATATCTGAAAGGACCAGACTCATTATCGTGCTACTGTCGTCAAAATCGGTCGTTCCATCTTGGATTGTCAAATTCGCAAAATTTTATTGGCTATTAGGGTGGAGATGGTCGAGACGCATCAGCATGCCAAATTTTGTCAAAATCGGTCAATCGGTTGCGAAGATATTAAGATTTATCGGTTTTTTTAAGATGGCGGCCGTCCGCCATGTTGGATTCGTTTGGGGCATATTTGTACCACTTGGGGTCTCTATCACTCTGCAAAATTTGGTTATGATCGATGCAATAGTTTTTATAATATAAACATTTCAATATTTGACGCGTTTGGCTGCATGGAAAATGCCTATTCACTCCCCCAAAATCGGGGTTTTGGGGCAATTTGATGCCCTAAATGGACTCCAATATCAACCAAAGCCATAAAAGGCACACCCTTACGTGAGTCCGCGTCATTTGAACCATTAAGCGTGAAAATGTGGTGAGCGGTCTGACCTATAGGTGAGTTGCTTAAAAAGGGGTAAAATAAAAAAATTGGTTATATTTCACCTATTTGCCCATAAACAATGGACGGATTTCCACCAAATTTGTGCACAGCTGTAGAAGTCGTGGACATGATCACCTGTGACAAATTTTTAGCGATCAGTTAAGAGACGTCGATCCTGTGGGGGATCAAAAATGAAGAGTTCCCATTGACTAAGCCAATGGCTAATAACACAGGGCTGGCACAACTGTGCCGCCTGCGATAACTTTTATTCCCGATGGTGTAATTGGGTGTAACTTTCACAAAACAGACAACATACAGTGGCCAACCAAAATATACCACAATTAGCTTGTCCTGAATTTTGCCCGGGTTTTTCTGGTAACAGCTGGCTCATTAGGTCTAAGGGCTAGAGGCCAAATAGGGCACGTCAGTAATATAAGAATATCTCTATGTTATTTCTGTTTCCGGTGAAAGACGGTAAGCTTAGTACAGGCGGCAATGCACAACGTTTCCTATGGTGTTACAATTAGTCTTCAATAATCAAAAATTACCTTACAAAACAACATGCATAAATAGTACCTCGATAACTCTGCCCACTTTGTCCTCTTATTTGTGACTAAAAATGTAGAATTTGCAACTTTCACGCAAACTGTTATGATTACAACCGTATTGCTCACCACCAGAAGTTCACTAAATAATCGAGTAAAACTGGATCTGGGATAAATATTCTTTATTCACTGACGAGCCCTATCTACACCACCAAGGATAATTTTGTCAAAATGGGACATATAAGATATCACGCTTTTTCGATTTTTAAGATGGCCCCCATCTGCCATCTTAAATTTTGAAATTCTCAAACTTTTGGTCGCTTATCAGATTGGGGGGGGGTAATCCCTTATGCATCGCCATGCCAAATTTCATCATAATCAGTCAAACTGTTGTGGAGATATTGCATTTAACGTTATCAAAATGGCGGCCGTCCACCATTTTCGATTTGTCGGGCAAATTTTGGGACGACCGACAACGAGAATTTGTGGTCTTTATCACTATGCAAAATTTGGTTGTAATCACATTAGTCGTTTTGATTATACAACAGTTTGGCCTGAACACGTCTATTTACTCCCCTTTTTGGCTGTTTTAGGGGTTAAAATAGGGGAAAATTGAAACTTTATGCATTTCTACCGCGCGAGGCTATGCTAAACGCGGTATATGCCGTCGTCGTGTGTCTATGTGTCTGTCTCTCTGTGTGTGCGTGTGTGTGTGTCTATCACACTCCGGTATTGTATCAAAACGGCTAAACGTAGGATCACGCAAACAACACCACACGATAGCCCCATGATTCTAGTTTTCTGATGCCAAAGATCATGACGAAATCCGAACGGGATCACCCCCTACGGGGGCGATAAATGCAGGTCCAGGTAGGGTGGGTTAAAATTAATCGACGAAAAACGCGCTATAACTCGAAAACGGTACAAGATAGACGTATAGTTTCTATTAAAGTTGAATAGGAAGTCATACGCGCTCTATCAAATGGCGATGTTTCCGATGACCTTGGGTGACCCATAAACTTCCCAAATACCCCAATTTTGTATTTTTCGTCGCCTTTCATATCTTCGTAGTGAGTTAACATAGAGACTTCATATTTTGTGCACAGTGTGACCGTAGCTAGTCCCAGCCGACGGACGACAAACCGTCCCTGAAAGGGGCATGGTTACGTCACGTGACACGTTTTAAATTTTGGGTGCCCCATCCATATCTCAGGAATGGCTGAAGCTAGAGCTCTCAAATTTTTTTACAAAGGGAGACTATTAAGTCTTGCCAAAAGGATAACAAATCACCCCTAAAAGGAGCGTAGTTTTGCTCACGTGACCCATTTTTGTAAGTATAAGTGTGGAGTTAGAGAAAATTCTGCACGCCACTCAGTGGGCTGCGATATACTATGTTGTCCACGAGACCATGACGGACTAGTGATTATCACACATTCGACGGTCGACGCTGGACTGTGCCATACACTAAGGCTTAAGCTCCAAGTTGCAAACTTGGTTGTATAACATATAGACAACAAATCGAGCAAGTGGAGTTTGAGCATTATAGTTCAAATATGTGTTAATAAGTGACATTTCTCAGTCAGCCTAGCAATTTGCTATCAACCGACGCTCGTTGCCTGGTAACTATACTTGGTGAGCAGTTCAATATGGTCGATTTTTACCGCGCGACGCTATGATAAGCGGGGTACATGCCATCATCGCGAGTCTGTTCGTCCATCTGTTTGTGTGTGTGTGTCACACTCAGGTGTATGAAAACGGCTAAACGTAGGATCACGGAAATAATGCCACACGATAGGCCCGGGACTCTAGTTTTCAAATGGGATGTTGTGTAGTTGCAGAATTTCTACTGACAAGCACGTCGCGCGGTCACTCTGCCATAACAGAGCCTCTTGTCATAATGATTGTCATCTGCATTGCAGATGTTTTTAATTTGAAATTTTGTATAGCTGTAAAGGTTCAGATCGCAGTGTAGCATGGCAGTGCTTACACTGTTGTAAGATTGACCAGCGAATCTTATGGAGATAACAAAATTTCGGTGGGTCAGAACCCCAAAACCCCTGAACCGATTGACAAAAAGTTTGGCGTAGGTGATTATGTTGGCGATGACTCCCCGCATGCCAAAACTCGAAACGCCCCATTGAGGACGTAGCAGAATATGTGTGAAATATCACCCTCGCATGGTTTTTAGCTTTTCTATCCTTCAGATTTTGCTCATGTCTTGAGACTAAACCGTAGAACCGATTTTTATGCGGTTTGCTTTATATGACGTCAATTCCTAGAGGGATAACAATGCAGAAACTTTCTATTTTCCGGTATTTTTACTTCAAAAACAGCCAAACAAAGGGCGTGAATAGGCATTTTCAGGCCAAACGCGCAAAATTTTCAAACTTTTGTATTATTAAAACAACATGATTCCAACCAAATTTTGCACAGTGATAAACACCACCAAATTCTTGTTATGGGTCGTCCCAAAATTTCCCCATCAATCCAAAATGGCGGACGGTTGCCTCTTGAAAAATGGATAAATTGCTATATTTCAGCAACCACCGATTTCTATGAAATTTTGCACACTGATGCACATTGGCCCTCCGAACTCTAAGGAATGTTCGAAAAATCAATTTAAAAAAATCCAAAATGGCAGACGCCCGCCTTTTTGAAAAACGTTAAATGCTATATCTCAGCAACTGTTTGACAAATTTTGATAAAATTTGGTACCCCAATGCATATTAGCCACCCCAATCTGATGGATGACCAAATGTTTGAAAATTTGAAAATCCAAGATGGCAGATGGCTGCCACTTTGAAAATTGTTAAACGCAATATCTCATCAACAGTTTGGCCTATTTTGACAAAATTTGTATGGCAATGCACATTAGTCATTTCAGCCCGATTGGCGACTAAAAATTGGAAAATTTGACAATCCAAGAGTGAGGATGGCAGCCATCTTAAAAATCGAAAAAAACGTATGTCTTTTTTGCATTTTTTTGCATTTTGCATGGCGGTGTAGATTTGGCCTCCAGACCTTAGGCCCACCTTAGTTAGCAACCCAAACAAGTGAAGATGGAGAATTTGAAATATAATTTTAGCAATAAAACAACAAATGTTTATGGTAAAAACATCCCAGTTTTCAACCAAGTGTAAGATAGACTGCTGAGTCATAGCTCTAAAACAGCAAAAATCAACTTGATAGCTCAATTATTATCACAAAACACACGTGCTGGGTTTTACATTTATTACAATAATGTACTTTGGTACTACCCATCACACATGATCTAAATGTATTTGATATTTTGTTATTACTGCTAACCGAGTTTGTGTGTGACAAAATAAATTGGTTTGGTTTGATGAATCTGGTGATTGACAGATTTAAATGTTACAGTACACATGTTTAATATATTGTCCAAATGGAAATCTTATCAGGTTTCTCACACCACTGCAATATGTTTCTCAACTATGAATGCATTGAAAAATGGAATACAAATCAATGGACACTGAAAATCCCAAAACCTCCCTTCCCTATGGGGTATCAGAACCCCCATCTAATATATAGTTCCTTTGGCCAACTCACACATCACCCAAAACACCAGTTCGATTGCTTCACACGTTTTTACACACCTGAGCCACAAATTCCGCACTCATTCAATGGCCAGCCTCATATCCATCCAAAACATGGTCTCTTCCCCTGGGGTGATATGGACCTCCCGTCAAATACATGGTTCTCTGGGCCCAACCGATATATCATCTCAAACGGCTTCTCAATCGAGTTAGCACGCTCATTACCAGCGGACAAACAGAATGAAATCGTACACAAAATTTGGTGTGAAAGCAAAGGCCATTTCTGCCATTATACAGTGATAAATGATAAAAATTGCAGTTTATCTGTTGTGTTAACAACCATGGATCAAAAATTGCAAAAAACTCAACTATCGCGGCTGGTGATGAGACGTGGCATGTACACAGTATAACCTCAGAATATGAGTGTAGGCTTTGGTATTGATCTGTGTGTTATAAAACTTTTGTGACGTAAAATATTTAGATCATATTTAAACCTGCAGTTCTGAGTGACAGCAACTGACCTACATAGTCAAGGCAGTGACATGAAGGTATCATGTCAGCTTCCACGTTGTGATTGGCTGTTAGCAGGTGCAGAGTTAGCAGACCTTCAGCTACTTGATAACCTCAGAGTCGACATTGCAACTGAGAGTCAGATGCTCCACTAAAGCTGATAGCATGTGTTTTTAGCGTGAGATGTGTTATATACATCTCGCGCTTATGCCATGATGCCAGTCCGTCTGTCTGTGACGGAAGTGCATTGGCGCATTATAGCTAATTTAGGTTTCAAATTCCGATCCCACTTTACTGCGCATTGTGGCGGCCGTGCTGCTCGCAGCACTGCCGCTCGCCATGCTACTTGCGGGCGGAGTATCTCGAGCCATGCTAGCCAGTGTTAGACTCTCTTGTTATGCATACTGTCATTATTGCTGATGTTTGCTGAGTGCAGGTGTGATACAGTGGTTGATAGTGGCAGTGAGACTGAGCTATGCACTGTTGTTGATTTATAGGTCAGTCTGAGCTTGCTTATTCGCCATGCTAATACAATGAGTCCTGCTGTAAAACTTATTGTGCAGAAGTTTGTACCATTTCCTGCTGTTGGTCAGTCAGCTTTTGTCATATTTCACTGCATCTGTTAACTTTATTGAAGTACTTAAGCATACAAAATTGCCTTCAATGCTTTGACACTGTTGGTTGGGTGTTTGCAGCAGCATTTAGCCTGTAAGAATTGAGTGATAAGGTGGTGGCATGGTCATCTGGCTGGAGAGAAGTGTAAATGATTTGCATATGGTCCAGCATCTCTTTTTCATTGCAGTGCAGAATGGGATATTACCGTGCGACAGCTATGCTGTATGCGGTATATGCTGTCGTCGTATGTGTGTGTGTGTGTGTGTCTGTCACACTCCGGTATTGTATCGAAACGGCTAAACGTAGGATCACACAAACAACGCCGCACGATAGCACCATGACCCTAGTTTTCTGGTGCCAAAGATCATGGCGAAATTCGAAGAGGTTCACCCCCTACGGGAGCGACATATGCAGGTGAGGTGGGTTAAAATTGGTCACTTTCCACAAAAAAACGCGCTATAACTCAAAAACGGTACAAGATAGACGCATACTTTCTATTAAACTCGAATAGGAAGTCGTATGTGCTCTATCAAATGGCGATGTTTCCGATAACCTTGGGTGACCCCTAACCCCCCAAAACACCCCAATTTTTGCATTTTTTGTCGCTTTTCATATCTTCGTAGTGAGTAAACATAGGGACTTCATATTTGGTGTACAGGTTGACGGTAGCTAGTCCCAGTCGACGGACAAACAGCCGTCCCTGAAAGGGGCGTGGTTACGTCACGTGACATTTTAAATTTTGGGTGCCTCATCCATATCTTAGGAATGGCTGAAGCTAGAGCTCTTAAACTTTGTACAAAGGGAAACTATATCAGGTCTGGCCAAAGGGATAACAAATCACCCCTAAAAAGGGCGTGGTTTTGCTCACGTGACCTAGTTTTTGTATGCACAGCTGTTGAGTTAGAAAAAAATCTCCACTGCACTCGGTGACTGTGATCAACCATGTCCTCGACGACGGCTACAGATTATCACACCTCCAACGGTCATCGCTGCATGTGCTGCATACAGTAAGGCTTAAGCTCCATCGGTTCGATTTTTCACCGTGTTTCTTGCAAACTTGCTTGTATAACATATAGACAACAAATCGATCAAGTGGAGTTTGAGCATTATCGTTCAAATATGCCGTAAAAAACGACATTTCTTGGTGTGCGTAGCGATTTGCTATCAACCGACGCTCGTTGCCTGGTAATTTTACTTGGTGGGTAGTGCGATAGGCCTAAGTCGATTTTTACCGCGCGACACTATGCTAAGCGCGGTACATGCCGTCGTCATGTGTCTGTCCGTTCGTCTGTTTGTCTGTGTGTGTGTGTGTGTCTGTCACACTCCGGTATTGTATGAAAACGGCTAAACGTAGGATCACGCAAATAACGCCATATGATAGGCCCGGGAGTTTTTAAATGGGATGTTTTGTAGTTGCAAAATTTCTACTGACAAGCGCGTCGCGCGGTCCCTCTGCCATAGCAGAGCCTCTTGTTCCTTGTGCCAGCTTACCCAGGTTGTACTGGAAAATAGGCCATTAAACGGGTGTCCACTAAATAAATGCAAGAAGTGAGACCACGCTGTATACGTTGTCAGTCATAGCCTTGATGCAGCATTTTCTGTTTCCGGTGAATAATTATCTGCATTAGCCTGGTGGCTTGGTGACAAAAAACCCTTATACTGTGCAAATTATGTGTACAAATGTACACATTTGCATGCACATAGAATAAGCCCATTTGGCTTATTCTGGCATTGTCATGTTCTGGAATTTATCTGGTTAAGAGAAATTTGACAAAGTTTGACATATTTTTTGGTCTAAAAATCAGGCTTTTTGGGCTAATACATATTCTTATGGGTAAGTTTTAGTAGTTATATGATGGCAACATGCATTACTTGATCAGCCTTTGCCAAGCGTTTTCCACAAACAAACACAATAACAGTGGACCATTGCCTATCCGAATTTATTAAATTTCATTTATGCTGCCGTCCAGATAGTATATGCGAGTAGTGTTATTACAGTCATATTTTTGTGAAAACAAACATGTTAATCTCCATATTTAAAACAGGTCAATTCCCACTCTCAGATTATTTTGTATGAGTTTTTAGTCGTGCCTCCTCGTAGCAATGCATGAGAGGCGCAACTTAAGTAGTCACGTTTCTGTCCGTCCGTGACAAAAAAAATGTGTCGGAGGCCCAATCGATCATCCACCACCACCTCCCCTTCCTCCAATTCACCCATAGGGTGAAAGTTCAGACCAAGACGGACCAAAAAGTCCAATATAAGGGGGTCTAAAATTGATATTTGTTGACCAAATATGGGAGCAAAGTTTTAAATTAAATAGGCTCATATAAGGATTCACGGTCAAACTTTTGACCAGGCGTTAAGAGCTGATGGAAAACTGCCATAGAGGTGCGACCATATACCATTAGGTATTCTAATTTTGACATCATAGCTGTGTTTTATTCCACTTTGACATGATAGTGATACCCATATGTCAACATTATATCGTTTGCCTCTGTTTGACTTCTGTAGGTCTATAGCCTACCTAGCTGCACAGTAACTTTGGCAACAATTGACATTTTGAATAATTCAACCCATTGATTATTGCAGCACCTCCACTCCAGGCCCTTAGGTCCACCTATCCCCATCCTTACCTCTCGTGCTCAACTCCAGAATTCCAGCTATAAAGTGCTGTATGCATTAATTCTTTAGCTGTTACTGGCGCCACATTGACCAGTAGCAGCATCATCAGCAAAACGATGGTAGCTGTGATAGATCGTGATACTGATATAAGCTTTAGCCCATCTGTCTGTCTATCTATCTATCATGCACTAGTATTGTATTAAACAACTGCACTGATCATAATTTACTAGACTGCATTTTTCTGACACCATACCAATGGCGGGGTTTCTACTGACCTGGTAATTGATTTGGCTAGCAAACGTCACGTAAAGTCAAGGAATTTTGCTGGTGATCAAGGAAAATTTTGCATATCCTCTGTGTTTTCACTAGTTTCATTATTATTGTTGCATTTTTACCGCGCAAGGCTATGCTAAGCGCGGTATATGCCATCGTCGTGTGTCTGTATGTCTGTCACACTCCGGTATTGTATCAAAACGGCTAAACATAGGATCACGCAAACAACGCCGCACGATAGCCCCATGACACTAGTTTTCTGAGGCCAAAGATCATGGCGAAATTGAAACGGGATCACCCCCTACTGGGGCGACAGATGCAGGTGGGGTGGGTTAAAATTGGTCACTTTCGACGAAAAACGCGCTATAACTCGAAAACGGTTCAAGATAGACGTATAGTTTCTATTAAAGTCGAATATGAAGTCATACGCTTTATCAAATGGCGATGTTTCCGATGACCTTGGGTGACCCCTAACCGCTCAAAACACCCCAATTTTTGCATTTTTCGTCGCCTTTCATATCTTTGTAGTGAGTTAACATAGAGACTTCATATTTTGTGTACAGGTTGATCGTAGCTAGTCCCAGCCAACGGACGACAAACCGTCCCTGAAAGGGGCTTGGTTATGTCACGTGACACGTTTTAAATTTTGGGTGCCCCATTTATATCTCAGGAATGACTGAAGCTAGAGCTGTCAAATTTTCTACAGAGGGAGACTATATCAAGTCTTGCCAAAGGGATGACAAATCACCCCTAAAAGGGGCGTGGTTTTGCTCACGTGACCCATTTTGTATGGGCAACTGTGGACTT
>Ga0209782_1002025_pt1 | contig 11088 bp, 15 predicted proteins | sample WorMetmaBAHAMAS1_FD_187390 | JGI IMG/M metagenome (GOLD analysis project Ga0209782, IMG submission 187390) | Marine gutless worms symbiont microbial communities from Max Planck institute for Marine Microbiology, Germany - Inanidrilus... | ecosystem: Host-associated > Annelida > Digestive system...
TGAGGCCTAGACATGGCCCAGTGCGCAATTCCCCTCTAACCCTGAGGCTTGTACTATATATTTATAGAGCCTAGCTTAACCGGCGGGTTTCTCTGGCAGAGTGCCGTGTGCGGGCCTCCTATAGGTCCGCTGGCCCCTGCCATCTGTTATCCGCACCGGCGGCTCTCATCACACCCAGACGCCCCCAATCCAGGTGTGATGGCCTGTCACAGTTTAACGAGGACACAGGACCCTCTTGTACCTTGCCCGAGAATAATCTCATGCAGAAACCTGACTCGACATGCCGGCAGGAATGGGATACAAACCCAAGCCCTGCCGAATAGCCAGCCAGACTTTTACTGCACCACGGCCCGAGATCGCTAGACCACTAAGCCACGGAGGCAGGTCACCTGAAAGGGTTAAAGTTTTATCAAAATGTTGCGATAGCAAAGGAACTTAACCCTCAATTTTTGCTTGGAATCGACTTTTTGTCGGCCAAAGAGGCAAGAATTTGCTACAAGACAGGCACCTTGTCCTTGTTGGAGGATCTGATCCAGATACCTATGTATTTGATGTGTGACGAAACAAATTGTGTATCACTAACGCGCACTGAGTACATTAAACCATTTTCCGAGGCAACATTATTAGTGAATGCTCTTAAACATTTGAATAATAAATCCGTAGTACTCGAGGAGTCACAATATGCATAGTGGTAATTAACGCACTACCTTTTGTTAAAAACAATAAGGCAGTATGCCGAATACTGAACATGAACCCTTATGTGGTCACGTTGAAGAAAGGCCTCAAGATAGCGAAAATATTAAATAAGAGTCACATTCTGTCAGTTCAATCGGTCAGTGACACCGACCACGTTGACACACAGCCAACACAGACCATGACTAGGGCTGAACTTGACAAGTTTCACCAGTCTTATGGATTTAAAGTCAGCCCATCACTATAAGAGGACAAGCGCTATCAAATATTAGAGTTATTGCACAAATATAAGTCAGTGCGACGTTTCTGACATTAAAGCATGCAAAGGTCCATCGTGCATACTAATAGGAAGACATTCCAACGTCAGTACAGACTGAGCGATACTGACAAAACGGAAGTAGCAAGGCAAATAAACCAAATGTTGGATGCCGAGGTTACTGAACCGTCGGACAAACCATACTATAACTCTCCCATCTGATTAGTAGCTAAGAAGTCAGGAGAGAAGCGGCTAGTAGTCGACCTGCGTGCAATAAACAGTATTATCACACCTAAACTGGTACAATTACCGAAAATCGAGATGTTGGATACAATAACGGCTCATAAGCCTCGATTCATAAGTACCTTCAATATCATTTCAGTATTTTGGCAAACTACCATAGCTAAAGTGTCACGCGAGTTGACAACGTTTACTGGCCCTGGCGGGAGAAGATGGAGGTTCAAACACGCCCCGTTTGGCTTATCATGTTCTTCTGTGCACTTGATTTTAATTCTGAGAAACCTGTTCTGTGATAAATCACGTTTCCACAGTCTTGCCGTGTATATGGATGACATATGTTGTTTCAGTAGACACTGGGACTCACATATCAAACAGTTAGAGTTGACTTTGAGCACTTTGCAGATGCACGGTTGTTTTGTAACCCGAGGAAAACTGAAATTGGTTTTCCAGAGATCGAAAATCTGGGATATAGAGTTAGTGGTGATTCAATTCGTATCTGTAATAAACGAATAGAGGTCATTAAGAAGTTAGCGCCACCCAAAAACGTCAAGGCTCTGCAGAGAACGTTGGGAGTGATGAACTACTGGAAGAAACACGTTCCCCACTTTTCTAAGAACACATTTAACATGTGACGTTTGTTAAGGAAAGATATCCTATTCGAGTGGACAGCTGAGTGTGATGCCAAGTTAAAGTACCTTAAAAAGTGCTTAACGAGTGATCCAGTTCTACGACCTATGGACCCCAATAAGGATATATTGTTGGCCACAGATGGATCTATACATGGATTAGGCTGGACAGTATTACAGGAAGGAGATGATGGCTTGTTACATGCAGTGAGCTATGGTTCATTTGCCACAACACCCCATCAAGCAGGATATAGTGCAGATGACCTAGAAGCAGTTTGTGTTATGTATGCATTAAAGAGCATAGAATGTTTTGCACAGCATAGACACGTGACTGTTATAACAGATAACTGTCATGTTTTACACATGAACAAATGGGTACTGACTAACGCAAGACAGCGACGAATGTTAGCCTATATCATGCAGTTTGATATAAGTTTTGTGTTCATAAAAGGATCTCGTAATTGTCTCGCTAATGCACTGTCTCAAATGTATCAGGACTCCTCTAATCAGGAGAGATTAGACAATACTGCACGATACATGCATGAGGCAGACGATTTTATCTTATTGGTAACGCGAATATCGGTACGACGTACATCACTAACAGTCTATTGATAGACTGCACAACGACCAGCATGGTGTACGTCATAAATTGCCCAAGACAGCAGCGATAACTATGCGCTCTGCGAGTAAACAACAGAGTAGTTTGCCTGAGGCAGGTAACTCACCTGAGGTACAGGGTCAACCTGTAAAAACCCGTTAAAAACGAGCGAAACAGGAGATAGAGACAATGAGAAATCTAGTTCACTCATGGAAGTAGTGACAGATGAACTAGTAATGCCTGCGGACAATGATTCAGAAAAGCACGGCAAACAGGTCATAATAGAACCAACCTTCCCAGTGATAAGTACATCGTATTATGAAACCGATGAGGAGTTCGGTGAGATACACCAATATGCAAATTCAAGTGAATTAACAGGCAATGTGAGACGAGACAAGCGAATTCTTATAATGGCAGATCAATATGTAATCGATAATGATGGTCTGTTGTACAGAGTAGACTTGACCTCGATAAGAAGTTGGCTAATTTGAAACTAGTGGTAAGGAGACTGTGTACCACGACGCTTTCGGCATGAAATAGTTAAATATGCTCATAAGCAGAATGGCCACTATGCGGCCCAGAGTTTGTTCGATACCTTGGCGACACGTTTTTGCTGGAAGTCACTGTTTAGTGATGTTACTGATTTTTGTAAAACGTGCTAGGTACGCCAGAGAACGAAGGTGAACTTCAGTCACCGGTACGCACCCCTGAACCCTGTTGTTCCGCCTGATATCAGTGCTGAGTTTTGTATGGACCACAAAACGTTGACAAGAACGACAACACAGGGTGACAATGCTGTCCTGGTGATGGTGGAATGTTTCTCAGGGTTTCCACACCTTATACCTGTAGCTGATATGACAGCATCAACGACTACCAGGGCAACAGTGCGACTGCTTATTTCCCGGTGGGGTCAAATATCATGCCTTTACAGCGACAAAGGTCCAGGATTTGTTTCCACATTGTTCCGTCACATAAACCCCTGGGAATAAAGCAGGTCACTTCAGGATCGTGAACAACACGATCGAATAGTCTAGCAGAGGCCACACTGAAATGACTAGTGGAACATCTGAAAATATATGCACACGATGACCTAACCATTAGCAGGTCATTCCAATTATTGAGGTTGCTCTATAATCGAGTGCACACTCACGTCTACATCTATCTCCGTATGAAATTGTGTTTCAGAGACCAATGCGACTCGGAATCCCAGTGGATCCACCTTTGACCCCGTCCGACGTCGAACTGGATCGTGTTGCTTACTATAGATGGCTTTCCACAGAACTGAAACGGTTACATGCGGCAGTGAAAGAAAACAGAGAAGAACAGAAAGTTCAAGAGAAACAGATGTATGATAAAGCTCACAAAACTACTCCCCCGAAGTGGCGAGTAAATGATACAGTATGACTGATAATACAGTTACGGCTGGTTCACTGAAAGTGGTGACACGACAGCATTATACGGGACCCTACGTTATTCAAAACATAGTTAAGGGTCGACCGGAAATAGGTCCAGCGTACCAGCTGTTGGACAAGAAAAGTGGAAAAACACTTAAAAACTGGGCGACACACGATCGCCTGAAGTTGTGTAACGTAGATAGAGACAAATTTAGTGAGCGCCTGCGTAAAATGGTGTCAGAGAAAAAGGTGCCGGTGAGTAAGTCTGACGTTACCCGACGGATACGGGGGACAAGCAGACTGAACGTAAGCCATTGGAAATAGTGGCTGAAAAGAAAGTCAAAGGAAAAACCCAGTACCTTGTGCATTATGACGACAACGTTAATTGTTAGTGTGACTGGGTAAACCCGTTTCTGCTGCAGAATTATGCGCAATGCGAAGGCTAAGACAAAGAGTAACAAAAGGACTAGGCTTAACAGATGGGGAAAACCATCAAAGGGAACCACGTTACGAGAGCCTAAAAAGTGGGGTAGAGCACATGAAGCATAGTATCCCCGTAACTAACTAATAGGCAGGGAAAATGTTAAATGAACAAGAGGCTCTGCTACGGCAGAGCTTTGGTGTCAGAAAACTAGAGTCAAGGGGCTATGGTGTGGCGTTATTTGCGTGATTCTATGTTTAGCTGTTTTGATAGAATATCGGAGTGTGACAGACACACACACACAGACACATGACGACGGCATATACCACGCTTAGCATAGCTGTCGCGCGGTAAAAACGAACTGCTGTTAGTGTCAGTGACATGTTGAATGTAGTATTGGTAGCCTATGAAGAGCGTGCGGGTAGAACGTATGAAACGTAGAACCCCGATAGTTGACTAACTTGCGGGGAAAACGTAGAGAGTGGACCACATGAGACTTAAATAGGGACATATAAGTCCTATAGCTGACTAACAGGTGGGAAAACGTATAAAAACGACCTACAATATCAGCAGTATCTGTTTGTTGGCAGTCATTACGAGAACAGTCGTATGTTGTTTGTGTCATTTCAGCTAAAAATTAGTAATAACAATGCGCGCACAATTTGAAGTAAAAATACGACAAACTACACGGCTGTTTTGTGGTGATTTGCTACAGATGATGATACTTTTGCTGTTTACTATATGGATCTCAGTGAGTCAGAACTTTGCGACCACTGCTACCAGTCCGGTCAGTGCACCTGAATTCGGTACATATGGACAGCATACACAGTTTATCGATAGACATAACAATGGTTACGTGTTGAAGTGTAGGCAGGAGGTATGTATAGCTACCTACCATGCAAAACTTATCTTTCACCTTGAACTGCCTGAGTGGCAGGTGGAATTTCAGGGTTTGGATCACAACTGTGCATAAGATATAAACTGGACACTTCCCTGCATACAGCTAATAGACGTACTGGACTCGGTCAGAGATGTACATGCTCACACCCAGGTGTACATACAACACCAAGTCAGGTGTATACATGAAGTTGCTGACTTACCGACATTCAGTCGACGTAGTCGCCATGGTTTCCTGACAGATGCCATATCTCACATCACGGGATTGGCGACTAGGGACCAAGTACGTGCAGTGACTCACATTCTAGAACAGGTCAAAAAAGGCATTTACGAATCAGCTAGATTATGGGGGGACAGCGCTCGAAGCCTAACTTCTGCTTTTAAGCTACAGCAGAACCGCATGCTTAACGTTTTCGAGATATTGAAGACCTATCGCCAGACAATACGAGGCATTCAGTGCGATTTTGTGCTCTCTCGTAAGCAGTCTAGGCATCAACATCACCAACACGATATAGTAATGACCAAGGCTATACATTTTTAAGTAACACAACAGTGCAACTGACTAAGGTAGAAGCCCTATAGCAAGGGGTACAGGCCTTAATGGCAGGGAACATCAGCCATTTTATTCTGCCACACGACCGTCTAGCAGTTGCTCTGGACGATGTGCAACGATATCTGACTCTGAACAGCCTCACATGACCTTAAGTCGCAGAGACTTCGGGTTTTACTACAACCAAGCAGCCTTTAAGACCTTCAGGAAGGGTAAGATTCTCTTTCTGGTAGTTGATGTACCCAAAACTACTGAGAGTTTGGCTCACACCTTTCAACTCTATGACCTCATTAAGTTACTCTTGCCAACTCCGGAAATACACGACTATTATTGCATGTTGTCTACAGACATTACAACAATTGGTTTTTCTCTGAATGCAGATGCAGACCATTTGATTCAAATAACTGATCATAGGCAGCCAACAGACATGAACATTTGGCATGCTTCTGACGTTACCCTAACGTTTCTGGATAAAACCAGACCGACATGTGTCAGGGGACTCATAGAGGCCCGATTGTCGGAAATCAAAGCTACCTGCAGATACAAGGTACATAAACCAATATACCCACGTTCAGTGAACAGGTTGCATGGCAATACCTTTTTGCTGACTAATATCACTGAACTCCATTTTCAATGTCCCACCCAACAGTTTGGAAACAACAATACCGAGCATGTACTCGACTTAGAGGGGATCCAAACAATCAACAAATTTGACTGTCATTGCGATATGATTCATGCTGATGAATTCCGCATTGTGCCAGACTTGGATTTCTGTAACGAGTCCGAGGACACAACAGCGATATCCACGATTCATTAACCTATCAATTTGGTATATTTGAGCGAATATTTCACTACAGCTGAACTATTCAATTTGACTGCAAACACCTTGCTGAATCATTCTATCAAGATTCGGTTACCGAATTTGGCCATAGCAGACAAATTTTTGGACGAAAAGTTCGCAGAGGAGGAATCAGCAGCATTCGACCTCGAAATGGTCATTAACAGCACTAAAACTAGTGTGCAAATGTACTATAACCTAGCCCACTACCTGTTTAATGAAATGTTCAAGGCCCATAACTCACAGACTAAGTTCAACCTCTTATCTCCATTCACTTGGGTCACAATTTTCGGTTGGATAACGAGCATAATAGCGTTGGCGTCGATAATCATGCTACGCATCAAAGTACGCTCTTTGACCATGATGATGACACTTAGAGCAGCTCATGCAGCACCAGTGTTACCACACGTTATTTCAATGACCCAGCCGACCACAGTGACTGAATCAGCAGTCGATGTGCTGAAGGAATGGACCAAACATGTAGGCCACATAACTGAACTAGTGCCTATTGAGGTCTTATTGTAGTTTATATTCAAAGTGGCTAAAATTCTGTATGCTGCACGTGGGCAGATACAGCTAGAACCCGTTTATTTTTGGAGACTGGAAATGGGTCTGATATGGTATTATTGCCAATCATAGAATTGCCTCACACTTCGAGATATTATCGTTTGGTTATTAACCGTTCAGAAGTTGCATTTTGGTTGACTGAAACTAACCTGACAGCGAAACTGTCATGGAGCAGAGGCGTAACTCTGTATAGTATGGCCTTGGATACGCCCATCACACTGCTTACGGCGTTTCCAGTAGCACTTTGGAAAATAAAACTGCTAAAGTCTCTGTTGCAAGTGCAGCATTATGCTGCAATACAGATAGTTACAGATTCAGACATGGAGATCGTGGCCCTGCATACTCCCAGAGATGCCACGGCTAGTCAGTCTATGTATCCGCCACTGGCTTAGCAGAGGAGATTGCTGCAGTACCAGTTTCACCGGAAAAAGCTCTGTACAGCGTAGAAAATGCTTAGTTTGCTGCGCCTTGCTGGCTGAAATGCTATTTTCTTAGTTTAGATTCTGAGTAGTTCCGACCCTTGCCACAGGCTGACAGGCAAATTTCTGGAATGAACAGATGTGCGGACAGATAGTTGCTACACCAGGCTTCCACGTAGTACTCAAGATGCGTTCTATGCAATAAATATGTCTGTGAGACCAACATGGCACCTCCAGCAAATAAGTTTGGCCGCACAGTGTCGAAAACAGAACTATAAATTTGTGCAAAAATGGCATACACATCCAGTGCAAGAACGTTCTTGTGTCCGGGTAACAAGGACGTCTCTACATCCTCCAGGCGACCACTGGCAAGGACGGTCACGTGAGCTGCACGTGACAGAAAAATGTCATGACACGTTGCAGTCTTAGGAGAAGTCTGCTAGCACGTAGCACCTGTTGTCCTACGTCTTGAGTGAGCAGCCGACTCAAACTCGTCGTCGCCACCTTGCTCGCATTATCAGTAGACGCACTTAGCAGCAGTAAATTGCAGCACGTGTCAGCGGACCGGCGAGTCGACAGCAGTGGGCTCATCGACTCACGGGAAGTTGCAAAAACAATAGCTGCAGCACTTAGGGCATCCGCGATTCGTCATCTAATCTAAACACTTGTAGTTTTATGCATCGTTCATGCGAGTCGATGTTAAGTAAGCTTTTTGTCATAGCATTTTTAATAATTTCTGTATTACGACCTATTTGTGAGTATTGACTGTACTGTACAATGGATACGCTTTGACAAAGACTTGTCGTTAGTACATGTTTTGTGAATCGATATATGACACAGACCAATATAACGCGCCTACATCGGCCTGACCTCGGTCTTGAGTCTTGAGTTCAGACAGAACTGTAGTCTATACAGAGGACGGGTATTTTGAAGTTCCTCTAGACAGAGTTCAATTGTATCCTTTGAAGCACCATTCAGCTGCATTGCGAATATGGCTGAAGGCTATGCCTCTTTACGACGTGACTATCGTATTTTGGCTTCTTATCTGCTTGGTTCCGCTGAGGACCTAGAGCTTGTGATTGATGCACGTGTAGTGTACATCAGACCACGTTCGAACATGACAAAGTTCATTATGTTTGGCTATAGTGCCTGGAATGAACTAGTGGGTCTGAAGGACCGCATTAACTCAGATTTTAAACTGTTTTGGAGAATCCTCGTGACTAGTGGCGAGGACTGTTACATAAACATAGAATATAACAAGGATAGACGTATCTGCTATACAGTTTCAGGCGTTCCTTTTGAGGAGATGCATTACATAGAGGGTGATGTTTGCTACCTGAGGAGTGGGTGCACATTTTGACACTACTCCCTAACATTAATCGGGTTAGCCCATTGTTGCTAAGCCCCGATAATTTAGCCCGCTCGGCAAACTTGCCGGAATGGCTATATATTTTACCCTCCTTAATTTCTTTTTTTAAAATCTTTTTTAATGATTTCTCAGAGACAAATTATCTCAAGATCCGCTGGACTGATTTTCGCAATCTTTACATCGAATGAAAGCTTTTTGGGTGTAGATGATCGATCTGGACCCCTTTTTTCGATATCTCAAGGGACGTTGTCATGGCAACCGATTTTGAAATTTTGAGCAAAAATGGGGCAAAATTGCCTACCCTCCCTGCACTTATCGCTCTGTCATTCAGAAACGGTATGGGATAACTCCGTGTGTGTGCAAGATTAAGTAGCATCACTGATGCCACTACATTATGTAAAAAATTGGTGAAGATCAGTCCAGTAGTTTCGGAGGAGAAGATTCTAATCAAAATTGCATTGCCTGTTGACGTCGTGGTTCTGCGTATTTCATCGAATATCTCCGGATGTACTGGACCGATATTCGCAGCCTTTTCACCGTATGAAAGCTCTTTACGTGCCGATGATGGATCAGTACTGTATTTTCGAATTTGTCCAGGGACGTTGCCATGGCAACCAATTAAAGTCGAAAAATCGGCCAATCTCCTTCGTGGCACTGCCATTCCAAAATAGATCGTAATATCACAATTGATTTCAAAACATTAAATAGGATGAACTTCACTACATTGTGTACAATTTTGGTGACATTTGGTCCAGTAACCCCAGAGTTTGCGAGGGTAACAACTGCACCTTGTTGGACGAGACAGCAAAAATCGGCATATCTGACCGAATATCTCAGCAACTAATAGAGCGATCTTTATCAGCCTTTCAGCGTACGTAGTCACATGTATGAGGATTACGGAACTGGCAAAAGTTTTACGTTAGCCCAAGGGACGTTGCTATGGTAACCAATTAACTTTGGAGCATTTTGGCAGACGTTAAAATCGACCACCTTCACTCGTTGCTCTGGCGTTCTAAAACAGAATGAACGCCATGTTTGTGCAAGATTAAATAGCGCCGCTAATGTCGCTACATCGTGTAAAAAAATTGGTGAAAATCGGTACAGTAGTTTCGGCAGAGAACATTCTGATGGAAATTACGTTGCGTGTTCACGTCGTGGTTTGGCGTATTATGTGGAATATCTCCGGATGTTCTGGACTGATTTTCGCAATCTTTCCACCATATGAAAGCGCTTTACGTGACCATGATGGATCTATATCTTATTTTCCAGTTTGTCATGAGACGTTGCCATGGCAACCAAAAATGTTGCGGAAATGAAGGCAAACAGATAATACGTGCCTTCTTTGCACGTTCGCCAGATAACAGCACGGTTTCGTTTTTCTACGACTTACTACTAATGCCACTATATTGTGTAAAATTTTGGTGAAGATCGGTTTAGTAGTTTCAGAGAACAGCCTAACAAATGGAACTTGCCTTGCATTGCACGTCGTGGTTATATTACAAATGCTACCGGGTCGATAGCGAGTTTGTCCAAGGTATTATGTAATGAGCAAATATAATGACATGATAGTTTTTCAAAAGTAGGCTTTATTTTAATTGGTACCCAGGCCGTAAACTTTCGTCCTTCACGGATCGCCACAAAATTTTTACACACAATTCGCGTGGGGGATGACACATAACATACATTTCGAAATTTTAATTTTCAACCCCCAAAAAATTTGACGGGGAAGAACCCCAAAATTTCCACAAATTTGGCCGAATGGCCGTCAATAGGAAATTCATAACTTTGAAACGGCTCGACGTATCGACAAACGAATAGCAGATGTTTCATGTGTGATAAATGGGCTAAAACACGGTACCAAATTTGGGGGTACCCCCAACCAATTTTGATGCAACCTAGGGAGAATATCGGCAAATTATAAATGTCAAGTATAATGTAAGACAAAAGTTCAGAATTACAACACATGAAACAGACTGCAAATTACGTTTGTGGAAATGAAGCAAAATCAAATGAAGTTCGGTTTCAGTCGATAAAATGCACCAAAAAATGGTGACCCAACCAAGATTCGAACCCGTCACCCGCCGAATTAAAAGACAAGAGACCTAACCACTAAGCCACAGCACTTATTGGTAAACGGGTAGCAATAGCACTAATAAATCTTTGTACCGGTAGTACTACTGTACCTTACGGATTTTTTAAGCATTCAACAAAGACTATACG
>Ga0209782_1002026_pt1 | contig 11087 bp, 10 predicted proteins | sample WorMetmaBAHAMAS1_FD_187390 | JGI IMG/M metagenome (GOLD analysis project Ga0209782, IMG submission 187390) | Marine gutless worms symbiont microbial communities from Max Planck institute for Marine Microbiology, Germany - Inanidrilus... | ecosystem: Host-associated > Annelida > Digestive system...
CCCCTCCCCCAGTGGCTGCGGGCTGTGTGATCCAACCTTGAGCTGATTCTAGTTTCTTGAATTCTATCAAGTCTGGTCATTAAAGGAATATGTTATGTTATGTTATGTTATGTGATCGATCCTGGCAAGCTGTCCACACACGTTTCTACCTTGTCAAGCATTATAATTCTCTACCAGCCAAACAGCAGTGATTCTGTGTGGTTGGGAAGCTAACCATAGGTCTGGTGACTAATAGCTATTGTATTTCTGGAGGGAATACAATGAGTGGATACTGATCAGTTGAAGAAAGCAAATAGTGCAAAATATATACTGCCATATGTGTCAAGTCTACTCCATGGTAGACAGTATTTCGAATTGTTGAAATGATTAGTATTTGCATTTGCTAACTTAGCTTTCAGTGATTACGTTATAAACTTAATGGTTTACAATCTACAGGCTTAAAATTTATGTAAAGGAGATGATCAGCCCACCAACACATTCCAGTAAGAGTATGACAACATCTTTCCCGTTATATGCATTATATATTCCTTCTGTCAAAAGTCTACATGATGCAACATAAAACGAATCTTACAGACTCTTCAATTTAAACACTGTCAATGCAACATTTTTATGTAGAATGTCACATGTCACTTAACTTTTGCATACATTTTACATTTATTCTTAGTCATTCCTGTGAATCTAGAAGCTTTCTAAACTGAAAGTGACTGCATGATATATGATCAATGTGGTATACTCTTATAGAATCTACAACTACTACATCAACAACGACGACAACAATAACAACATCTATGACAACTACAACAACTATGCCTTCTACTACAACGTTACCTGCTATATGTAAGTTAATAGTCCAACAATAGTTAGATTTACTCTTATAAAACAAATTCGTTGGAAATTTCCAAGAATATAGCTACTTGACTTTGGTTATAACTTTGTCAACTGTACACATTTCCAAGTAGGATTCCCAAGTGAGTTTGGATATATACACAATATAAAGATATTACACTGCACCTTATAGCTGTACATCAGTATCAATATCTACAAGCATTAATATTCACAGATGTTGCTTAAAGGACCAAGGTTCCGCAGCTTCCAATAATGACGTGGATTTGATGGATGAAACAGGAGCATGGACTGCAATTGTAGTTAATTAACTGCACAGTGTAAATACCTAGTATGAGCTGCAGACGAATGTAGTAAAAATATAAGTATAGATCTTTAATAGGCAAACCAGCAACCCAATGATAACTGTACAGTACATACACATGTTTGAATGTTTTAAACTAGATAATGAACAGTTCTAGGACTGCTTGTATGTACTGATTGCAGTTGGGCAGTTCAGCTGCCGTCTGTCTAATCCATGTACTGCCTACAACATAATGATGTATGGATACTACTTCCCACACTATGATCTAACCAAGTTCATCGAATGCGGCTACTGGGACTCTGTCGCGATGTTTGCCACATGTAGCGAGTATTCCTGTCCATCTGGAACTGTCTGGGACCAGATCAATGGCTACTGCAACTACCCTTTCAACATTGGATCTAGTAAATGCTTTCTTTGTTGCTAGCTGTTCATTACATTACACTGCACGTAGAATTTAATGAATACGTTTGATATTCACTACAAATATTGCTAAATTTATTGAGTTTTGAAATTTTGTCTGGTGCCTGCTGATGTTTCTACTGTATTGTCTGTACGTTTGCAGCACCAGCTCCAAGATGTCCAGGACAAAGACCTGTATGCATGACTTGTCTTTATGCATCAAATGCCAGGGATTGTATCAACGAAGGTTACGAAGAAGACTGTAGTGCAATGACTGACGTAAGTCTGCTTATCAGAATAAGATTAGATTCTCTCCAGTTTTTTTATCATTCATCAAGTTATATATCTCTAGAGTCACTAGTGATGTTATTCTATAGACAGCAAATTGGCGTAAGGAATGCCAAACCTGACATGTTCAAAGTTCGTGAATGGAAGTTGGAACAATTATGGCAGAGGTATTTTCATTTTAATGAGGAAATGAAATAATAATTCATGACAATAATGTAATGTTTTAAGCCAGTAATCAGGGGTGATAATCACTTGGTGATGCATGTGATAATAAAGGTAAGTAGTCCGACAGAAGCTGAAGAACGTTTACTGCATGTTTGTATTGTCATAGTGGAAGTAATATGATGTTTTGCACTGTTTAAATTGTTTAAACTGGCACATGCAGAAAGTCAGGACAAAGACGTGACATCAGACAACTTGACCTTCACTCTGCACTATGACGTCAATATGAGGCATGGCCAAAAGTTCTCAAAGCCCAAGTTGCTTCCTGGTAGACAAATGTGACATATGGAACTGTATGAGTTCAGTCAGTACAGTGTCTGAACCGTGTCATGTTCTACTGCATCAGTAACTGTTAGCATATGCACCTCACCAATAGAATTTGTCATTCAGAATTCAAACTATCAGGAAATTTGGAAATCTTTATTCACCATCAAACAAAATGGTAGCAGAATAGAACGTATAAAAGGAAAGAAAACAACAAAACAAGATAGTTGAAATACTTAACTAACGAGAAAAGACCATACAAAATTACACATAAGTAGTATACTTAATAAAAATTTGGGGTCCAGGATCCGCTTAAGTCCACCTCTATCATGCCACAGTACACAATGAAATAATGAATACATGACAGATGACGGAAAAGTGTAAAGTATAAAGAGACTTGAAATTTCTAACATTATAAATTCTCCAAACATGCTCTTGCAAGTCTCAACATGGTGACATGTCATCTGTCCATAAGTGTGATAGCAAGATACACTTCATACTGTTTACAGTGCATCCCTTGAAAAACAAACAGAGGGATCGTATCTCTGAATCCACACAAATTGTAGTCATGAACCATTTTCTGTTATAGCCGGTCTGTGAGACGTGGAGTACGTACAACCGACACTATGATATCACAGCGTACAGCAGTCGGTGTCGGGAGCGTCGTTTCTGTAACAATCGTGAGTTCCTATCATCGCACAAAAGAACAGTTTTTGTGGCATGCAAAGACGTCAGTTGCAGAACATGTGAGTTGTGGCTCCTTCGTTTTTCACTTTAATATTGACAGCAAAGTTGTATGTTCAAGATGCAAGAGAGTATTCTATTGTGTATGTTCAGAATACTGCTTTAAAGTATCTTATCTTCTATCTTAATCCAAATACTCTTTCAAACCATCTAACAAAAGTAAGGATACTTCGAAAGCTTCTTTTCTGGCTACAAATAGCTTAATCAGTTGTATTTTACAGTTTACAACACTAACATATTGCTCTTGCTGAGCTTTATTACCCGTGATTAATGTAGGCCTAATCCTCCTTAAGTGAGTAAGTGAGTGAATTTTATACACAGAGCATTAAAAACTAGAAATGTGTGGCAAATCCTAGCGTATAACCCGCTCGGCGCCGTGCTGTTGCCCCCAGCAAATACTAATGAAACAACACTTACTGATCGCCTTCTTGCCTAGCAGCCCCGCCCCCTATGGAACGTACCTGAAGTCACCCCAGAAAAATTTTCGATGCCGACTGTACAACTTCTTATGTCTTAAACTCCGGGGTAACTGAACCGAATCTCACCAAATTTCTATAACATGTATAGAAATGATTGCTGATTGCTCTGCTAAAATCAAAATTGTGATCTTCTAGTCCGTTTCGGAATGCCAAGGTGACGAATGAAGATCGTCGTCAAATTGCGGCCAAATCGTGGCAAAAATGCTCATTTTAACAGCAAAAACTCCGAGATTATTGGACGGTAGTTCACCAAATTTGTACACAATGTAGCCGGATTATTGGCATTTAATCGTTTGAAAACAGATTTACGATCGGCCAATCCGTTGTCCAACGCCGTAGCAATGAGTAAAGGTCTTCCAGACGATGTCTGCGAACATCTCCCAAGTTTAACTGGTTGCCATAGCAACGTCCCTTTGGCGACTGCCAAACGAATATTGGGATAATTATCCCCACCAATACGCCTACCAAACCTGTAAAGTAGGTCAAAATAGGTCCAGGACATTCTGAGATATTTGGCAGTAATGTTGATTTTTGCGGTATCCCTACAAAAGGTGTAATTGTTAACAGTGTAAACTCTGGGGTTTCTGGACCGAATGTCGCAAAAATTGTATACAATGTAGAGAAATTCATTCCATTTAATTCTTTGAAATCGGAATTGCGATAGTGCGATCTATTTCAGAATGGCAGCGTGACAAAGTAGATTGGTCTGGAAAAATGCTGATTTTTCAACTTTAATTGGTTGCAATGGCAACGTCCCTTGAAGGATCACAAAAAGCTAAATGAGGTGAACAAGCCCTTCACCCACCTACCAATCGTGAAATTTTGGTGAAGATCGGTCCATTAGATTCTTAGCTACTGGGTCTAGAAAGTCAACAGTTAATTTTTTTTTAATGTAGAAAAACATTGGCAAAATATATAGCCCTTTCAGGAAGTTTGCTGAGCAGGCTAAACAAGAAGTCAATAGTGCACGGCAGTCTAGCCAAACATAAATGTCTTTGATAGTTTGAAATGCCCAAACTCAATGTCAGGTTGTTGCAGTGTAGTGGGAAGACTGTTCCATACTTTTGGTCCCGCCACCAAAAAACTGGTCTCCATGCCAGGTATTAGTTGGCACAACAGGGACAGCATTGGCGTCAGCTGACTGAAGACAGTGGCGTCTGTTGTCAGTGATAAGCTGGCACTGTTATACCAAACTCTTGTGGGTACTAGCAGTCTAGCAGCTCAGTGCTGTAAAGACTACAGCTGGTGACTTGATGTGTCACGTATTGCATTTCCGAATCTGATTGGCATTTGATAACATCATATTCAGTTAACTCATGATACACAAGTTCGAGTCACACTGTCCAGTGTTAATTGTAATAATTCCTTTAATTTACAGGACAGAAAGCTGTCAAATATCAATTTAAATGAAATTGTATAACAGTTACATGAATGTGTGTCCACCGGAAATTAACAAGTCCTTACTGAAGTCTGTAATTATTGATACCCGTTCTGTGTAAATTGCTTTGCAGCTATGTTAGAAACAAGAACCTTGTTTGCAAATATCTGATGAGCTGTAATATTAACAATTCTTGATCCAACTAACACACTGCAGTTAGTGAGAAGAAAAGTATAGTAACATTATTGTATTCTAGTATCTTCATCTTATATCTTCAAAATAGTGTTTTAAAGTAGCTTCGACAACACCATTGAAGTCTCAGGATAAATTCTCACATGCACACAACTAACCGCCATTATACTGATGTCAAGCTGCATTGACATTGGATACATTGCTATGAAAGTTCAAAAAATTGCAAATCTGAGTTTTCAATTTGTGAACAGTGAACACTCTTTAGTTACTGATGGAGTTTTTAGTGGCATCAGTTATGGAGCCTAACGGTTGAATGACCGAGAAATGGAAATTGAAAATTTAGTGATCACAAAAAGCATTGATTCCGTATACTCATTGGGGGCTTTGTGCTACAGTGACCTACACCCCAAAGATGTGCTGATTGATGCCACTGTATATCGATGGCACTAACAGTGACATACATGTAGTGTTAGATTTGTCGATATGGTGGTTTTTCAAAATAACAAAATTTTATTGAAACTTTTAGCAAAATAACTGTTATAGTGTAAAGACAGTTACTAGAAATTTTTGTTATACACTGCAAGCAACAATAGAGTCGTTTATCATTTGGTCGGGTGCTGCAATTAAGTGTAACCATTTTCCTGTATTGGCAACTTGACTCTCTAGCTGATAGGTATTAAACATTCGCACAAACTGCTGCATACATATATATTGTTGAAACATGCCGAGTTTTCATTCACTAAATAGCAATTAGAGTGGTTGAAATGATATATGCTTCTGTTGTTTAAATTGTATTTGATGGACTTAAATGCTGACATCACTACAAGTGGGTCATGGCACATAATGCTGCTGGAAACACTAGCAGTGTGCAGTATGTCTGCTGTCTCATAATGATGAACAGACTGTTGGGAATAACTTATTTTTAGCGCGAGATGTAATATATACATCTCGCGCTTATGCTACGATGTCAGTGTCCGTCTGTCTGTCTGTCTGTCTGTGACGGAAGTGCATTGGTGCATTATAGCTAATTTAGGTTTCAAAGTCTGATCCCAATTTACAATGCATTGTGGTCGCGGTGCATGCGGGCACGAGCACTGAACTATTTATAGTTCAGTGGGCGCGAGGGAAGGGATCATCGCCGGGAAGAGTGGAGGGATCATCTCGCACTATGCTAGCCACTGCTAGGCCCTCTTGTTCCCATACTACCACAACATGTTGTATATAAGTGTACATGTGCCATGACTGTGCAGCATCAGAGCCGTGTCCTTCCTACTACCAGCCAGTCTGTCTGACGTGTATCAGTGCAGTCAGTGATGACGACTGTCAACAAAGAGGCTACTATGAAACATGCTCATCATTTGATGTTAGTACAACCATAGCACATGTGAAACTTAGCAGCCATGCAGTGCTGACAGCTTTTCTTACATATCAGAGATATAGTCTTTGGCATCAAAGGTCTGGGCCTTAATTTCAGCAGTTTGTGCCTGCATCTCTCATAAGTACATTAAGCTAGTTGACAACCTTGTACCAAATCAATGTGCAGGATGTCTTTAATTAAAGATGTTCACTAAACGTAACATCCTTCATGCTGAAAATTTCCAGTCACAAATACTGATGTTTATATTCACACCGATGTCACTGTCAGTATTAGTATCGATATCTGTATTCATATTAATATAATATTTAACTTAATACATAATACAGAAATTAATATTGACAGTGACATCAATGTCAGTATGAACATATGTGACACTGAGATTCTTAAGAAATGTTTATTATGCACTTGTGCATCCACATATACTTCACTGCATTGAAATTTATGCTAACACATGTTCAACAAATCTGGATAGACTTATCAAATTGAATAATAAACTCTTACGCATTTACAGAATAAGCCTGTAAAATATCAAATTGATGAACTATATCTGGCATATAATATACTGACTATTCTTAAATTACAGACCTCCAGCTGCTGCTGTTTGCACATAACTTCATCATCCAGATAAATTATCTGGTGTATTCAGGAATTATTTTGAATTTAATAACACATTTCATCATCATCAGATATGATCAAATGAATGACACACGTCTGTTTCGAGTTAACACTAGTTAAATATAAAACTATAAAATCAATCAAATTATTTAAACAAAAAATTAAATTGTACTGTCCATAAATGGTCAGCAAAATGTGTCTTGCCTTTGTGAAAATTAATTATGGCTAATTAATAATTACAAATACATACCGTTGTTGCATGTTGTGCTGCTACTGACGAAATGATATATCTTTAGTACATGCACTTTTGTAGTTTTTTTTTCTGTTTTCTCTTATCTGTATGTAATATTTGAAGTTGTAAAGGCAGCCAGCAATGATTGGCACTTGGGCCTCCTTGGCAGCCTGCCTCTATTGCTTATTGTGATAACTGTATTATTGTATAATTTTTGAGGCAAATAAATAATCTTTCTCTGACAACAGTGATGTTGAATCTTCAACATAACATCACCTAGTTTAAAAAATCAGTATAATGTCAAATTCTCTGATTTTTCAAGTTTAACAGTACCACTAATCCAAGAGGTCACAAGTATAAATTGTTTAAACTTAGATGCACATATAGTCGCAGGCAGTTTTTCGTTGACTAGGTTGTTAATTGTGTGGAATTCATTGCCACCTGCTGCAAATTTTTCAAATTTATCCACTTTTAGAATTAACACTGTAAAAAGTAGATTTTTCCAATTTTCTTGTCTGTAATACTGAGTATAAATATTATTTGTGTTATTGTCATGCTATACTCTATTTTGGGCAGTTGTCAGTGTTTTTATTATTGCTGTCCAGCTATATTCAGATGGTTTGTTTTACATGTTTTTATGGCTGTCTTAATCAGCAAATAAAAGGTGATGATGAAGATTGTTCATGATAAAATCAATATTGGTATCAGTTTTAATATCTAATTTTAATACCAGCATCTTATACATTATTATTAGTATTTGTATTCATGTTTAATATTCGCCAAATATGGTACCATAAGACATAGCATAATATGTATATGTTAGCCACATCAGTAGGAGGACCTGTGTTGGTTGTAAACTATGCATATGTGAATATTTTACAAATGTTTATAACAAAATTTCTGTGAACTAAAATTATTACCAATTAAGTAAAAAAAATAAAAACAAGCAGCATAACACAAACAGTATTATACACTGCCACATTTATGCATTGAAACAGAACTTTTTTGGATAAACTATGTGCGTTAATGTTGTAGCCGGTGTGCTCAGTGAGTCGAAAGTGGTACAAGGATCACAATGGTCACAGGACACTGAGGCTGTCCCGAGGATGTTCATCTCGCTACCAATGCACGCCTGGATGGTCCCGCTGGCCATACACTGACGATCATATATATGACGATTCTGATGAATCCGACAGCTCTGACAGTTCTGATGGCTCCAGTGACTATAATGGCTCTGATGGCTCCAATGGCTCTGATTCCTCTGATGGTTCCACTGACTCTGATGGCTCCAATGGCTCTGATGGTTCCAATGGTTCTGATGGCTCCAATGGCTCCAGTGACTCTAATGGCTCGGACGACTCTGACGATGAGTCGACTTATTGGTCCTATCAGCCTCCCTCTTACAGCTACTACGTTGTTCACACCAGCTGTCCAGCTACCAGCTGCCAACCACCCACAGGTAAACTTGACCACTTCACTCAGTTGACTGCCAGAAAATATAACCACCACCACCACCACCAACTAGTCAATTTTCAGATGAACCTAAGTAAGCTTGTTCTCACTGAGCTGTTACTTCTTACAGATCAGAACCTTTGGGAGGGGTGGCACATTCACCTGCTGGTTCAGCCTGGCTGTGAGACTGTCACCCAAGTAGCAATGTTAGAACACTAAACGTAGGTCAGAGCATTGAATCAGTCCAGTGAAAATCACTCATTGGCTGCATCCTTTCTTCATACACCACCGGACTACTGAGGGAAATGGCACTAATCTTTTGCACCAGCTGTCTGCCACAAATATACCTTTATCAGACTGCAAAAAAATATCAACGAAATAAAATTCAGTTAATGTGTAATGAAACAAGTGTCGAGATGTTATAATCTTAATGATGTATATGCAGTTTCTTCACACAGATCGATTCACGGGTGTAGGACCCACTGTAACAGTCGCACTTTTGAGTTTGTTTGCTTCTCTAAGTATTGCCAACTATTATGTTCAGACCTTTGACCTTTTATTCTGGAGCGACTGCCGTGCACTGTATAAGTCTGTAGGCCACGTGTACCAAGCTCAAGATGTTATCCATATGGAGTGCAGACACACAGACAGAAACACACACAAGCACACACAAGTCACTGATTACTCTACCAACACATCATCTACTGCTGGCGTGGGTAACAAAATCAGTTCATGTGCTTACAATTTATACTTAGCTGTTTTTGAGACACAGGGTATGTTGATTTACAGTTGCTACTGCTTGCATGTTTTGGTCTAAAAGGTAGTCTTGCAACTTTCAGAGTTAACTATTGATAAAAATAAGTCAAATTGGCTAGTTTTGCACTACACATTGTTTTTGACCTTGAATAGTTGATATGTGCAGTAATATTCACTATTGGAATCTGGTTTCGAATTGACATCATATACATACCTGGCTATGGCATTTTACACTCATTTGATTGGTGGGCTCTATATGTTGCAATTACACAACAGGTAACTTTTGTTACTCATTTGTATTTATACAAACCCATCTTAATTTCTGTATCTGTTTATTGTCTGAATAATAAAAGTTTGCATTAATTTTATTTTTTGCTAACACAGTGGTCTTTTTAATTTTATGGCTTATTTTCTTTTTAAACTTTAAGATTTCACAGTCATCATTAAACAATGTGTTATGCAAAACTGACTAGTATTAAGTACAGGTAATATAATACAAAATGTTCCCATTTTATTTTGTTATATCCCTTATTTTTAATTACTGTATATAAGTTGCTATCTGCATTCTGCAGTAAACATATCAACTGACATTTTCGCGTGTTTCTGTTTACTTCTGATACGTTGTCTGTGATTTAAATGATTTGCTGCACAGCATCTGCTAATTAGTGTGCTTACATGGTTTAAGTAAAGTTGAAATGTGTGTTCTAATATGTTTAGATTCAACTGCTGTTTGTCAACATTCCATTTTACTTATCGTGTCAAATCCTTGGATTCAGGTAACATAATATTGCAGTCTTTTCTTACACTGTATGGTTGCTTTTTCAATATTCTGACACATAAAAATCGACTGTTGCTCACACTGGTGAACGTTTTGATGCTGAATCTGCACCTCTGACTTTTGATGGTTTCAACTTACAATATTTTAAATATTTGGGTGTTTACATTTTATCTGGTAAACATTTTAGTTGTTGTGTTAAGAATGTGCAAATGAAATTCTACAAAACCTTCAATTGCATTTACTATAGATCGAAAGGTGATAATTCAGAACTTGTACTATTGCAGCTTTTTAAACCTTATTGCTTACCTTTTATTGTGTGCGTAATGAAAGCAGTACCATTGACTAAAAGCTGTGTAAAGGTTTTACATGACTGTGTTCAAAGGACTTAGTAAAATCTTTAAAGTAAATGACAGAGAAAATATTGCTATTATCAGACGTAATAGTAACCTGCCACACATTGGTGCAGTGAATGAGCAGCATCGTTTAAACTTTTTCAACAAGCTTTTGGACAATAATTACTTGTCTTTTTATAGTTTGATTTTATTTTTCTTGTGATGTATGTCTTTTCTTTTATTTTTTTCTTATCGTAGTGACTGCATGTCTGAGTGTTACCTTTATTTTTATTATTATTACTATGTGTGCTGCATTAATGTCAATAAATATATATACATATATGTAAGATAGCCGGCACCAGCATCGGTCACATACTTGCAGAAATTTCTAAACCTTTAACATGTTGTAATGTGAAATTATCCGACCATCT
>Ga0209782_1002027_pt1 | contig 11085 bp, 8 predicted proteins | sample WorMetmaBAHAMAS1_FD_187390 | JGI IMG/M metagenome (GOLD analysis project Ga0209782, IMG submission 187390) | Marine gutless worms symbiont microbial communities from Max Planck institute for Marine Microbiology, Germany - Inanidrilus... | ecosystem: Host-associated > Annelida > Digestive system >...
GTTCAGTAGGGGGCGGGGCTGCTAGGCAGGGCGGCGATCAGTAAGTAAGTGTGTGTCATTATTATTCGCTAGGGGGCGCTGAGCGGGCTATACGCTAGGCTTTGCCACGCTTTCTAGTTTTTTATTTGTTAGTAATTTCTTGTGTTAAGCTTATTACTTATTTCCGCATTTAAAATGTAAGTTTAGCATTTTTTGAAAATTGAAAAACTCCGGGTCGCACACCGGGTCACAATGATGACCCGGTGACCCAGTTGCATGTCTGAGACAGACAGAGGGCCACAGCATGCCACGCTGGCATAGCGTCACGCGATAAAAACTGTTCAGATGGTGGAATTTTTACCGTAATTCTGTAGTAAAGAATGACGATATTAAACGGCAGCCAACAGATGATGAAGCAGACGAAGATGTAGATCATGGTTCTTATAACATTCATTTTTGCCTTCGATACACCTTGCTTCTGATCTCCAGCCTGCTGACTAGATGCGAGCGGCGTTGCCACTGTATTGACGCCTTTATCTCTCCCACTCTTATCAGAGGTCGATCCAACATTGGCTGTCACCGGCTCAGCCTTTTCTTTACTCGTTCCTGCGACTGGTTGCGTAGCCGCTGTCTTCGTCTTGCGACGATCAGTGGCCACCTTTGCTTGGCGACGCACGACTGCCAGGATCCTCCAGTAGGCAAAGCCAAAGATAGTCAATGGTATGACAAACTGCCAGATAAACAGGAAATATGCGTACACCTGTCATCACAACGGTCACATGTTGTATATGTATCTATATTAGTGTTGGAATGGTATTTTTTAAAAATACGTTGCAATTGGCGAGGGGTGAGGGGTAAATGACCCCCAGGTGTATCTTGGGTTCTGTGCCACCTAGAGATAAAATTCCAAAGGCTATAGGCCTACCCATGTTTTCGAGGGTAAACTTTTCAACGGTTCCCATGCTAACCTTGTTCGGTGATTCCTTTACCTCGAAATTTAAGATAGCGCCTGAAAACCGGAAGTAGTTTTATTTTGGCACGTGTGGTTGTATTTAAAGGATATCTGAGTCGATTATTATGTTTTCCTGTTTGGCAAATTGAATTCCAGTATTGTTATGTCACATTTCAAGATGGCGGCGGAAAAGCACCACAACCATATTGAATCTGAGATCGTCTAACTGCAAATGCAGTAAACGTTATGTGCAAAACTGAAATTACTTCCGGTTTGTGATCGTCATTTTGAAAGATTGATTTGCAGTAGATTCTAACAGTATTTATCTAGCTTCTTTGTCTTCCGCATCCCCTAAAACACACGATTACAGTCATACGTCGCTGTCATGTGAACAATATTTGCCGAACTAAAACTACTTCAGCTTTTTGTCCGCCATATTTATTTCCGGTGTGACGTCGACACCTAACGGTGTGAACAGGCTATTATTGCCATTGAAAAGGTCATCCCTGAGAACATAAGCATAGCAGTTGGAATTTTGTTTTTTTTTATGTGAGTTAGAAACCAAATAACCCCTTAACATAGGATTTTCGTTTTTTGGAGCTTTTTTGGTTGGGTGTCCATTTTCCAGCCGCCATATTGGAAATACTAGTGGAGATATCTAAATTTAGTAAAAACAAAAACAAACGTCACAATTTTGCCATCCTGCAGTAGCATGCAAGGTCCAACCTTTATCGTTTTCAATATCAATTTGTAAAAACTTGATTGTAGCCTCTAATTTCTTAAGCAAATTCCACCAAATTTTGATACTTAGTCAGCGCAAAACTGACAACACACCCTAAAAATTGCATAACATTGTACAAGATATATGCCCATGTGTGTTTATATCCTAGCTGAAGTTGGATAATATTTCAGTTTTGGGACACCTCTGCCGACTGGGTGAAATTTGACCTGACTTTTCCAACCGGCCGCCATCTTGAAAAATCGAAAAATCTTAATATCTTCGTAACCGATTGACCGATTTTGACGAAATTTGGCATACTGATGCGTCTCCATCCGTTGACCCGAATAACCAATAAAATTTCGCGATTTCAAAAATCCAAGATGGCGGCGGCGGACATCTTGAAAATTTGAAAAATCGCAATATCTCCGCAACGGAACGACCGATTTTGACGAAATTTGGTACAATGATGCGCCTGGTCCTCCAGATACCGACAGCAAATAAAAATTTACAATTTCGAAAATCCAAGATGGCGGCGGCCGCCATCTTGAAAAAATCGAAAAATCATAATATATTTGCGATCAATTGACCGATTTTGACAAAGTTTGGCATTCTGATGCGTCTCAACCCTCGCCACTCGAATAGCCAATAAAATTTCGCGATTTCAAAAACCAAGATGGCGGCGGTGGCCATCTTGAAAATACGAAAAATTGCAACATCTCCGCAAAGGAACGACCAATTATCAGGAAATTTGGTGAAGTGATGCGTCTGGGCCATCCGACCACTGTCAGCCAATGAAATTTTGTGAATTAGACAATCCAAGATGGCGACCGCTGTCATCTTGAAAAATCAAAAATATTAATATATTTGCAACCGATTGACCGATTTGGACGAAATTTGGTATGCTGATGCGTCTCGACCCTCTCCGACCCAATAGCCAAGAAAATTTCTCTATTTCAAAAAATCCAAGATGGCGGCGACGGCCATTTTGAAAATTCGAAAAATTGCAATATCTCCACAACAAGACGACCGATTTTGACGACATTTAGCACGATGATGAGTCTGTACCTTCCAGACACTGTCTGCCAGTGAAATTTCATAAATTTGAAAATTCAAGATCGTGGCATCCGCCACTTTGAAAAATTGAAAAATTTTAATATCTTCGTAACCGATTTTGCCAAAATTTTGACATGCTCATGAGTTTTGATCCTCTGGACCCCGTTAGCCAAAAAAATTGGTGATTGGGCCCATTATTATGGGCCATAGCGGTACTCTCTGTTACGCGTTGTCGATGTTGTTGTGGACATCAATGCGCAGGCGTCGTGCGGCAGTGGCGGCGTGCGACAGTAGCGACACCTGGTGAATGGCAATGTAAAGCAGGCGGCGTGCGGCGGCTCGCAGTGGCGAATGAGCCCAACATTTTTCAAATGCTTCTTGTTCTAGTTAGCAGCCTTTTGAGATACTACCACATTCAAAGTGAATTTGACTGCTGTGACCTTGAGAACTCTTTCATACTTCACATGAATGTGACTCGACCGCTCAAGGAAGAGTTAATTGTAATCCCGATGCTAAATCATCACACGGCGAACCAGTTTAAATAAATTTAATGTTTCTAGCTTTAGCCATTTAGGAGATATTTTAGGGCGGACCAAAAATTAAAATGGATCACGTGACCATAACCATGCCCCTGTCCCTTTCAGGGACGGTTTGTCATCAGTAGGCTGGGACTGTATCAGATCGAGCTGTGTACCAAATACAAACATTTGAAAGACGACAAAAAATGCAAAAATTGGGATGGCTTGGGGGTTAGGGGTCACTCAAAGCCATCGGCAACATAGCCATTCGATAGAACAGCCATTCGATAGAATGCGTATGACTTCTTATTTGACTTTAATAGAAACTATGTGTCTATCTTGTGCCTGTGCCATTTTTGAGTTATAGCGAGTTATTTATCGAAACTGGTTGATTTTAACCTACCCCACCTGCATTTGTCGCCCTTGTCGGGAGTGACTCCGAACTTTGCCATAATCTTTTCCATCGGATACTAGAGTCCCTGGGCTGTCGTATGGCTTTGTTTTTTTCATGATCCTAAGTTTGGCCATTTTGATACAATACCAGAGTGTGACAGACAGACACACGACAGCGGCATATTTCATGCTAGTGTAGTGTTGTGCGGTAAAAATGGGTCACATAATGCTACCACTCCCTTTTCATAGGAGGTTTGTCCTCATAGGTTGGGACTGGCTACAATCATCCTGTATACCAAATATTAAGTCTCAACATTCACCCACTATGACGGTGTGATAGGAGATGACAACGTATATTGCATAGCGTCGCACGGTAAAAACTCTGCAGATCCGTTATTGTTAATGGTCCATTAATGAGTTAACTGGCCAAAAATGTTAACGGATGATTTATCTGATAGTCGGCCATTAACTGTCAGTGGAGAAATGACATTTGAGTTAATCGACCATTATCTGCGGATCTTAATGTAGGATTAAGTTAATAGATGATTAATTTGTGGTGGAAAATTCAGACCTAAATATGCACGAAGTGGGCACAGCAAGTCAGCCGTTTACTGACAGCTGCTGCTGTGGCGATATGCACACTAACTTTGAGTCTATGTTGCTTTGCGTTGTGTAGATAATTAAAACTGATCGACCGCTTACGCGCGACACGTTGAACGCCCCCTGTTTACTGACAAACAGACATTCCAATGGACTGGTAATAGTCATTCGCAATTACCATCGGCTGAATTTGGCATGCCGAGTCCTAATATCGACCTGCTCCGTACCACTGGTTTAAACGGGAGAGTGTTTGACCTTGACTTACGACTTTGACCTAAATCCCATGCTAGGCAAGGTCAAGGTCGACCCTCATGCCAAAAATCAAGGTCAAACGGTTCAAACAGGAGAGCACCCACAGACAAACGGACGGACACACATGGACTCTACCAAACTTGTTATTAGCGCGAGATGTAATATATACATCTCGCGCTTATGCTACGATGTCAGTGTCCGTCTGTCTGTTACAGAAGTGCATTGGCACATTATAGTTAATTTAAGTTTCAAATTCCGATCCTAACTTACCGCACATTGTGGTCGCAGTGCATGCGGGCGCGAGCACTGAACTATTTATAGTTCAGTGCGCGCGAGGTGAGGGATCATCACCGGGAAGAGTGGATGTATCATCTCGCGCTATGCTAGCCACTGCTAGGCCTACTTGTCTCCCCTGCTATGCGGTTGATAACAATGCAGCAGCATCTAGTTAGCCTGCCAAACATTTCTGCATTGTTTGCTATATGTTTTGCTAATGTTAGTTTTTTATTTTTAATTTTTACCGTGCAACGCTATGCTAAGGCGGTATAATATGCCATCGTCGTGCATCTGTCTGTCTCTGTCACACTTCAGTATTGTATCAAAACGGCTAAATGTAGGATTATGCAACTAACGCCAGGGACACTAGTTTTCTGGTGCCAAAGATCACCGTGAAATTTGATTGAGATCACCCCATACAGCTTAAAATCAGCCACTTTCGACGAATAACTCGCTATAATTCGAAAACGGTACAAGATAGATGCATAGTTTCTATTAAAGTCGTTTGTCTCAAGTGATCCATTTTTGCATGCGCAACTGTGGACTTAGGAAAATTTTGCCACGGCATGCCGTTAACTGAGATCAACAGTGTTGTCGACGACGGACCACTGTTTCTCTTATTTACGGCACTGCCGATGCACTAACGCCCAAGTTGCATTGGTTTGATTTCTTGTGTATTTGTTACAAACTTGCTTGTATAATATGTAGAGAACAAATCGACCAAGTGGAGTTTGGGCCTTATCATTTGACCCGGTGATGGTCGGTGTAGCAATATGCTATAAATATTGCTCGCAGCGTTGCTGCCTGGTGATTTCATTTGGCGTGCAGTGTTGTATTGGTGATTTTCCATGAGGCAGCATTGCGCGGTCCATTGGAGTAGCAGATATACTTGAGTGATAGTTGCCATGAAAATAACCACGAAGATTGGAGACATCTTGGCGATTTCGTGTATGGTACGAAAATTATTTATACTAGGTGAAAGTTGTATTTAACATCTAAGAGTGGTCTGTTGTTTTAACTGTTGTGTATAACTAGAATAATAAGCAGTCCTGTTGCATGCACACCTACGCTGGCAGCACATCTGATAATGGGTGACCTTGATTTTTGACCTATTGACCTCATGGTCACTGCATGCTCAGTGACCCATTTCTACTGAGTTTGTGTTGATAGTTCAAGCCGTGTTCCTTTTAAGACCGATTCACACACACACATACAGTCACAGATGCAACTGGTCACCACCCTACCCATGATGTCAAAAGGTCAAAAATCAAGGTCACCCAGTTATAACATGTGTCATTTTAGGTAAGTATAAAGCATTTGTAGCACTTTTGATGTGAGTTTTAATGTGTTTGATTTTTCAAGTTAGCATTCTGCTTTTTGTAGATAAAGCAAAGCAAGAAGAGAAAGTAAAAGGCATGTTTTATGTTTTAATATAACTTACTTCATTTTGTCTTCTGTCTTTGTTCAGTATTTTTGTATTGTGTTTTTACATTTTATTACTGTTTTGTTAAATATTACATTTAACTACTAAGTTGGAGAAAATATTTATTATCACTAGCAGTGGTGTATGAAAGTCTTAACATTTTTTCCTGGCTGGATGTTGATCAGGTAGTTAAACTAGATTTTATTTATTAGCCAGCCTTTAGTACTGTAGTTAGTTTTTAAACCAAAGTGAAAGTTCACAGATACCTTTATCTAAATGTATTATGTAGCTGTGTTTAGAATTGGATGTTCAAATTAACTTTGGTTTAAAAACTGAAATGAGTACTTTATAACTTTGCAATGGTGGTTGTTATGCTTATGATAGCAACAGCTTGAAGTTTAACTGCTTGCAGAAAATGTTATATTTTATTCAGATTCTGCCTTAGCTTATTTGGTACAGTGGCGTAACTAAGGGGGCAGAGAAGGGCAGTTGCCCCTGGGCACAGCATGCTAGGGGTACAAAACAGCCTCACCACAATATTTTATAATATTTTAACAACCACAAAAATGAGTTCGTTAGATTTGACGTATGAGCCAACAGTAGCGTATCCCAAGTTCGCAACAAACTTTTATTATCTATTTTGCCATGTAAATAGGCTACAGCTACACTCATCTGGCTTACTTGATTTCTTGCTGTCATTTTTCCAAGTCAGCTTGAATTGATATAATGCAGTTTGCAGTAAATTTGCTTCTCACCAGGCACGGAGTCAGGGGTTTTACACTAAAAAACTAGAAATGCGTGACAAAGCCTAGCGAATAGCTTGCTCGGCACCGCAGTGTCGCCCCCTAGCAAGTAGTAGCAAAACAAAACCGTGCTGCCATCTGGGAACGTGCAAAGAATGCACGTAGTATCAGTTTGCCTTCATTACAGCAACATTGTTTCGTTGCCATGGCAATGTCCCTTGATAAATTGGAAAATAAGGTACAGGTCCATCATCTGCATGTAAAGCTCTTTCATGTGGTGAAAAGACTGCGAAAATCGGTGCAGTATATCTGGAGATATTCGACGAAATACGCCAGTTTTTTGGCCGTGTCATACCTGACGTTCAAAAATGAGCTCTGTCAACTATGGAGTTACTGGACCGAATTTCATGAAATTTTCACACGATATAGAGAAATCATTTGCGCTGTTAATGCGCACAGCTAGACCATGATATTGCAATTCGTTTTCTAGCACTAGTGCAACGAATGCAAGTTGTATTAGTTGGCGTTGATAACAATTTTGCGACATTAGGTTGCCATGGCAACGTCCCTTGACAGATTGGAAAATAAGGTACAGATCCATCATCTGCACGTTAAGTGCTTTCATACGGTAAAAAGACTGCGAAAATTGGTCCAGTAAATCCGGAGATATTCGACTAAATGCGCCAGTTTTTTGGCCGTGTTGTACCTGACATTCACAAATGAGCTTTGTCAACTCTGGAGTTACTGGACTGAATGTCATGAAATTTGCACACGATATAGAGGCATCATTTAAGCTGTTAATGCACACATTGAGGTAGCGATATCACATTCTGTTTCGGAATGACAGAGCGATAAGTGCAGGGGGTTATGTAATTTTGCCACAAAATTGGTTGCCATGGGAACATCCCTTGAGGAATCGGAAAAACTGGACCGGATTGACAACATTCACACAAATACCTTCCATTTGGTGAAAAAATTGTGAAAATCAGTCCATTAGATCCTGAGATAGATTTGCTCAATTTAAAAAAAGAAAGAAATTACGGAAGGTAAAATATATAGCCGGTCGGCAAGTTTGCCGAGCGGGCTAAGTTATGGGGATAGAGTGGAGTGGAGGGCATCTGTGCCCCTTGCCAGTATAGGGGCACCCTTCCCAATATGGAGGAGGTCTGAAGACTTTGTCAAATATAATATAGCATGGCATTCAGAATTGTAGATTTTGTTGAAGATGCATTTTTAGCACGAGATGTAATATATACATCTCGCGCTTATGCCATGATGCCGGTGTCCGTCTGTTAGTCTGTCTGTGACGGAAGTGCATTGGCGCATTATAACTAATTTAGGTTTCAAATTCCGATCCCACTTTACCGCGCATTGCGGCTGCCGTGCTGCTTGCGGGCGGATCATCTTGCGCCGTGCTAGCCAGTGCTAGACTCTCTTGTTACAATTATCAAGAGTACAGGGACACCTGTGCCTCTATACTGGGAAGTGTAGCAATGTGCTTTAAATATCGCTCGCAGCGCATGCTCCCTGGTGATTTCACTTGGCGATTTTGCATGAGATAGTGTCGCGTGGTCCATCGGCCTTAGTAGGTATACTTGTTGAGCTAAACCCAATGTCCATTACGTTAGATCTGTCAGCTAGCACATGCTAGCGGACAGGTTCGTTAGTGTCTGCGACAAGCTCGTGAATTTTTTGGGTTAGAAACCTGTCTCGGACCTGCTAGCAGCTGTCACGACAACTGTTAGCAGGTCCTAGACAGGTTCACTTTTTTGATGTGCTAGCTAGATGGACTTTAGAAAACAACCAGCGTACGACCTGTTTGACACTTTTTTGATATAATATTTACTTATTTTGTGTTGACACTGCATGTACGTCATCGATTTTTTGGTTTTTCTTGCTATACATTATATTATTATTTATATTGTTCGTCGTGTGTCTGTTGTCTGTTGAACAAATCAACAAAGTGCATTAAGTCGACGAGTTATAGTGGCGGCGGCGGCACGGAACATAATCTCTTGTATTTTGCATGCTGTACAGCAGTGCCAGTAAAATGGATTGAATGGGCAAACAGCCTACAGAAGGACACGGAAATATATTATTCCGTGGTTGTTGGCATTATCAAATGAACCATTTATAGCGCGAGATAATAAGATAATATATACATCTCGCGCTTATGCTATGATGTCGTTGTCCATCTGTCTGTCTGCCTGTGATGGAAGTGCATTGGCGCATTACAGCTAATTATAGGTTTCAAATTACGATCTAAATTTACCGCGCATTGTGGTTGCGGGGAGTGGTAATCTAAACAACATCTCGCGCTATGCTAGCCACTGCTAGGCCCTCTTGTATAGAATGTTACTGTGTTAGCTCTGTTAGGAAAACGTGATCACTCGCTGTTAAGCACAGACTGTAAGTTACAAATAACGAGAAGCGTTGCACGATCCATCGGCATTAGCAGATATAGTTAACTGTTAGTATTGATGGAACAAAATTAGATGGACATTATTATCAAGACTAAAAATGTAATTAATGCAGTACAAAATAATCTAAGTATATGGAACACTGGGCTAAATTCGTCTGATGAAAAGAAAGAGTTAACGTGGACCAGAATTGCTGGCATATGCGCTGCTTCAGTATTCTAAAAACCAGGTGAGGCAGCACGAAAAAGTCTTCGGACTTGCTAGCGTGGTGGACTTTGGGCATCTGACACGAGACGCACGCTCACGCAGGTCTACGACCTGCTAGCATGCAGGTCTCGGACCAGCTAGCATAATGAATTTTGGGCTTTACAACAAGTTATTTGTCGAAAGTGGCCAATTTTAACCTAACCCACCTGCATTTGGCACCCCCATAGGGGGTGACCTTGTTCGAATTTCACTGTGATCTTTGGCATCCGCAAACTCATAGTCCCTGGGCTATCGTGTGGCATTGTATGCATGATCCTATGTTTAGCCATTTTGATGCAATACCGGAGTGTGCCGGATGCACACGCAGATACAGACACACAACGACAACATATACCCCATTAGCATAGCATCACACAGTAAAAATCAGTCTTAAAAACAATGTATACATTTTAAAACCAGAGTTTGAGTTCTTGTTTAAGCTTTGGTATATAATGTTTATTTAAAACTTAAGTTTATTGCAGTCACCTAGAGTTTTCTCCAGAGTTGTCAAAAGTAGCAGCTGCTGATTACTTTACTTTAGTATGTATGTGTGCAGCAGGGAAGTGTAGTTGTCAGACTGGTAACATTGACGTCTCTGATTCTTTGGCATTAGCAGCAACTGGTCAACCCACAATCACAGTTAACATGCCAACATTACATCCACAGCACCGTCAGTTTTGTTGTTTGATTCATTTTTTAAAATTGCATTACATAGTACAAGCGGCTGTGTAGATGCTCTGCAATCTTCGCCTCATTTTTATTAGCGTCAGATGTAATATATACATCTCGAGCTTATGCTACGATGCCAATGTCCGCCTGTCTGTCCGTTTGTCTGTGATGGAAGTGCATTGGTGCATAAAAGCTAATTTAGGTTTCAAATACCGATCCCACTTTACCGCACATTGCGGCCGCCATGCTGCTTGTGGGCAGATCATCTCGCGCCATGCTAGCCAGTGCTAGGCTCTCTTGTTGTTTTTCTTGGGATTGTAGTTTTGCTGACTTTACATTCAGCTTTTAATTTGACAATGGTTCTGTCTATCCAGCTAGATCTAAGGTTACTACATAATTCTGATAGGAAGCACTCATTCTTTTAAGTAAAATGCAATTTTTAGCATGCTATTCTGGTGACCGCGAGTGCCCAAAATCACTTCTAGCACCTACTGTTCTGACTTTGGCAGACTGGCACTGCAGCTATTTCCCATATTTTTTTACACATGCAGTGCTATGCTATTTGCTCTGTCATCTGTCATAAATTGGAGTTTTATTGAAATTGATGAGTGGATTGGGCTGTTTTTTTTGGCACAGAGACAGCACCTGGCTGTATTTTAAAAGGGAATTTGTTTATCTCCAAAAATAAAGGTATTTCCATCTGAAAACTTTTCTCTAACTCTGAACTTGGCCAATATTCTTTTTTGTTTTTTTTTAGCGCGAGATGTAATATATACATCTCGCGCTTATGCTACGATGTCAGTGTCCGTCTGTCTGTGACGGAAGTGCATTGTGGTCACA
>Ga0209782_1002028_pt1 | contig 11079 bp, 9 predicted proteins | sample WorMetmaBAHAMAS1_FD_187390 | JGI IMG/M metagenome (GOLD analysis project Ga0209782, IMG submission 187390) | Marine gutless worms symbiont microbial communities from Max Planck institute for Marine Microbiology, Germany - Inanidrilus... | ecosystem: Host-associated > Annelida > Digestive system >...
TGTGGGCTAGCTTGTTCTGCTTCTGTCTTCTTCCTCCACATGTTTCAGAAAAAAAACTTTTCGAGATAAGTGGCACAGGTCTTTTATCACCCAGATGCCGTTCTTATCATCTAACCAACAGAGTCAAGGCACGGAAGAAAGCTCAGAGCACTGATACCAATCAGTCTCCGGTAATCTGGCCTCATCCTTTTGTCACCATTTTGTTTTAATCTACATCTACCACGATACTACTGAAAGAAAAGGCACTGCTCCAACGATAAATAAATTCTGCATTTCACAACAGCATGGTGACATTTTTCAGGCGAGCTTACCAATCACGGTTACAGCTATTTTTATTTAGAGATAGTGCAACTGTAAATAATCAGAAGTATGTATAAATAATGCCACTAAGAATAACTGTCCTGGATTTCCTAAGTGGCTACAGCTGAGGTGAGGTGGACAAATAATTATATGAGCTAATTGATGTCAAATTTTTTTCAGTAGTTCACATACCAGAAATAATTTAATTGGTTAATTTTTGACGACATTAACAAATAAAAAATGAACATTTTCTGAAATGCACTGTATATTCTATGGAAAGCTATCTGACTTTTAATGATCATTAACCAGACACTGCTGTAATCTTTCATTCTTAATCAATCTACTAAATGCTGCATTTTTATGACATACAAGTACCAAAAAGTCATATCATATAACACAAAATAAACAGTATAAACTACGCCTTTACATTTCCACACATTGGCAAACTGTCCGACTTTGTGGGTGTGGTTTGCAAAAGTCAAATAGTTTTCCACAGTATATAAGCCCTGATGATATGACAAGAGGAACATTGATGTTTGATGGGAGGGCTGTTACAATCAAAAGGTTTCTGGGTGACTAGGCCACTTATTCCTTCCTGGTTGTACAACAAGAAGCTCAGCAGATGCTGACATAGCGTGACATGTGAGCCATTGGATGCAGAGATTATTGCCGCCAATGTGCAAAACTCCACATTTTCCCATACCCCACTGGTCTTCCATAGTAGAATTTTGGATCATAAGATAATACAATATGGGTTGGCTTTGGCAAGTAGGCAGACAAGACAATGACCTATCCTGCCATGTGCCGATTTCCACTTTTTTCCATCATGTAATCAAAATCCACCAACGTTACAGATGGGCTTTGTAGCATAAGTGCAACACGCTTATATGACATATCATGATAAAATGTAACAGCCCACCAATAAAGGGTCAGTTGTGACAGTTTTTAACATGACACTGTAACTGAGAGTGTGACTGTGAAGGGAGTAACATACATCAGTACGAACCTCCGCATCATCAGTTGCTGATTGCTGCTTCAGTTGCTCTTCCTATCAGATCAGTCGTAATTTCACATGTACACATACCGACATAATTTCTACCAATTTCATTTTAAAGGCTGTTTACCGGATGAATCTAAGTCAGACGGTCCCCTTGCCCTCAGTTCCAGTCATCTGCCTCCAACTGTTCAGAAAAAAAACTTCTGCAGATATGTGCTCATGTAATACTGATGTTCGGAGTCTGACAGTGGCATCCCAGAGATGTTTGGATGTTTTTGACCAGCAGTGCCTGCCGCACAGTCTCCGCATTCCGTACACAGCCTATGACAGTCATTCTGAAGTGTGTGCAACAGCTGGCCAGCCACCGGTTACGACACTTATCAAACAAAGACAACTCAAACTATTCGGCTATGTGGCTCGAGCTGACCAAGCTGGAGATCACAACTGTGCACTGCGAGCATCTACTAACTGGAGATAGCTAAGAGGCCTCCCTCCCTAGACCTGGCAAAGAACTATCACTGACGACATCAAGCATTTGAACCGTGGTTTACCTTGGCAGAAGATTGTGGAAACAGCTGGCCCACTTAGTAGGCATGCCACATGATAATAGATAATTGTCACAACTTTTACAGGCAATAGTGTCAATCACTTTGGCAAAGTATAACTGTGGGCACCACGTCTGCATCAAAACCAAATCGGTACTGCTTCTTACCTCTGTTTAATGGCTATTTTCCAAATAAACTTAGGTTAGCTAATACCTTTTTTGGTTTTCTTCTGCACTCGTATGGTAAGTGAACTTCTGGAAGAAATGACACAACTTTCTAATGGGCCAGAAGTACTTTCTGTCACCCGATAAACACAAAAAGTCAATCAGTGATGACAACCAGTCGCCATAAAGCACCAAACTACTGCTGAAAGTGGCAGTGCCAACTCTCCAACACCAGTAAAAGCAAACAAGTAATATTAAAATTTACTGGCCAATATGTCCTTTCTGATAGCAATAAATACTATCAAAGCACTAAAGATATATCTGTACGAATTTTTGCAGTACGAAGAAGATTATTAAAACAGCTAAAAACTACACAACTATCACCTGTTTATTAAGTTCTGTCAGTCTGGCATCCAGCTGCCGTTGCTGAGCATCAAGTTCTGCAGTGTTCGAGGTAAGCACATCATGCTGAATGTAAAGCAACAAATACATAATTCATTAGTTATAATCAGTACAATGCAACAAGATGTTTAAATACCAAGAAACATGCCCTGCGATTCTGTCATTTTAACCGATCGACAAATGGCGCGTTAAAATCTGTATAATAATAACAAGAAAAAGAAGAAAAAGAAGCAACTGCATAGACTGACTCTTGGATAATACGCAATTTTTCCCTATCAGGCTTTATAAAACAAAAAGCTAAATCAGAAGGAGTGAATAGAAAATGCACAGTACTTCAGTGCTCCAGTATTTGCCGTTCCTGACACTTATGAATACAGGTGAAACGAAGAAAAATGGTCGCAAAATGTATCTACTGGATGTACCTGTCGTTGCAGTTGCTGCTCTAACTGATGTTTTGCATTTTTCAATTCATCAGTGAGCGATTCAATATCTCTTTCGTGTTCTCGCCGAAGTCTACTTGTTTCGAAGTCAAGTTGCTGCTGCAAATCCTGAAAATTATGTCGCTCCTGGAACACAGTGGAAACTAAAGTTAAAAACAAAAAAAGAAATAACTCAACTAATGGCACTCCATATAATTTTTAATTTTTTACATTAACGATAATGGTAACACTCAAGTTTTGTGGACTGCTGCCAGTGAATATACAGTGAATTGGAAGCAGACTAACAACTGTTGCATGACATCACTAACCGGATCACGTTTTCACAGCTGACGTACCTGTGGATCTGACGTAACCTTCTCAAGTGATATGCAAACAGCGTTATTCTATAAAAAAAGGAAATGCTATCTACTATGTTACGTAAAAAAATTTTACACATCAGAAGACTAGTATAACTGACGAAACTGACAGACAATATTGTAGATCATTACTAAACCAAAGCTGAGAACAAATCAAAAACACTTAAACAGAAACACTTAGACAGAAACAATATAAACCTTATCTAGAAATTCCTGAGCAAGGTTTTTCAGGTTCTTTTCATGTTCATCTTTGAGGCAATCAACATCAGCTTGGAGAGTAGCTTTCAACTGCTCACATCTTTCTTTAAGTAACTTGTCCATCTTACAGCAAAACATATGTCGAAATATTATGCAACTATCAGCAAAGGTAAATGCTAAAATTCCAGTTAGCACCACTAGCTAAGGAACAATCACCACTGTGAAGTAAAAAAGTTATGAGATGTTTGAAATATCTTAATTTTCATTCTGTCTGTCCTTCGATCTGTGATCAGCATTTCGAAAAAAAACTGTTGATCGATTTTCATAAAATATAGGATAAAAAATCATCTTGGTACAGAAAAAAAGAATCAAATTGACTTTGATGGTGGCTCTGCAATTGGTACTCTCTATGGATGTTTGCTCCAGTGAGTAGACTAAAACGACAAATATCCTAGCAACATTTTTTTTGGAAGCCTATCAAGATGCATTGGATTATGAAAATCTTGGCAGCAGCAAATGATATCTGAGACTAAAGGGCATCTGAAAATTTTTTAAATTTTGTTAGTCATGAGTGAGCCATGGCAAAACTGATCAAGAGATCAAGCCAGTTTTTGGAACTGAGTCACCCTCGACCAGGTTCGTTATAAAAATAATGCAGCCTTCTCCAAACCTGCCAAAAACTACACACTTTCTTAGAACCCTGTTATCATTCACCTCCTCTGCGATGCTTTTGTGAACAATGTGGCAAACTGAAGGTGCTGATAAATTCCACCTCTCCTCTGATAGACAACATCTGAGCTATGGTGTTTGTCTGGAGGTAAGAGGGGAGATTATCAGAACTGTTCTGTGCTGTATTGTATACGACAGTTGTGCACAATCATAAGCACACTTAGATGAGCAGTTCTTACAGTTCTCTGGATTGGGTTTTGTCACACTGGGGGCATTTCACTGTGCAGAGCCTAGATTTAGTTGTGTTTATCTGTGTGTGTTTTGTGTTTTTTCATGCTGCATATATGTAGTGTTGTTGTCAGCTAAGTGGGTGGAACCTAATGGGATTGAAGCCTGGTCCTCAGGACTTCTCTTTCTTCAGTGCTTTGACACTGTTGGTTGGGTCTTTTGACCCATAAAACCCGTCCCCGATATGACCTATAATGTGTTTGGTGGGACGTTAAACCTTGCTCAACTCAACTCAGCTGATAACAACAATATTTTAGTTTGCATAGAGAATGTTCATGAATCGCCACCACCACAACCACAGAATTGATGCTGTTCCTCTTTGTGTTAATTTAGCCAAATGTCTCTAGCATCTTAACTGCTACAAAATTTGATGGCTACATTACTTCTCACTTTAATCCCTATCCACATATTCATCTCCCTTGCCTTGCCTTCTACTAGAAATTTGCTAACTGCCTTCTAAGTAAATTAATAATTTCTTTTGAATGCAGCAATGCCTTCTAGTTCTCTGTCAGTGTAGCGGAGCAAGGTGGATGTTTTCGATCGAATCTGTCTGTTTGTGTGGCCCCATTTTTGGTGGTCCCAAACCCCGAAATGTGGCAAATCAAACATTTCACACAATGTAAATAAAACTCAGGTGGGCGTGGCTTCGGTGGGCATAGCTGTAACTAAATTAGTAAATGGTAATATTGTCGTTCAAAAGTGACAGGCTGTGCTGGTGAAAAGTCAGCATTTATGCTGTCTAGTTCAACTTTTATTTGTTACAAAACTGGCATTTTCTATTATCTGATGTCAATGTCAGATTACCAGAAAATCTGTTTAGTATAAAGAATTTAACTTGACATTAATAAATGTGATAACAGTCACACTAATAAAAGTACAGATACTACTTAAATTACATCAATCATTATAAACAATCATCTGACTGCTTTTTCCAGGTCTTCAATAGCCTGATGTCTGTTTCGTTCAGCTTTCTGTTCAAACTCTTTGGTCTTGAACTGTTCACGCTGCAGATCCGACAAGTTACTTTCAACATCAGCCATCTCCTGCATCATGCACAATCTTCAGCAGTGACAAGTGCCTAAAACAAATACTGTCAGGTGCATTCAGTAACTAGAATACCTAGCAGTATATGGTCGTGCCTCTATGGGCTCGTAACACAATAAAAAATTTGTGCTCCCCGAAAAAGTGGACCAAAGTTCACCAAAATTGTTTAGGGGATGCTAACTCCCATCATCGACATTGGTCAAACTAGCCTGGAGAAAAGCGTTAAAAAGCATTACCTTTTCGGTCCTTCCCGACATTTAATTTGTCATGGACGGACAGAAAAGTGACTACTTCAGTCGCGCCTCGCAGTGTGCGAGAGGCGCGACTAAAAATAATTAGTTATATACTTGCAAAGTTAATATTTAATTTTTCATATGCAAACATTACAGTGATAAAAAGAACACTAACTGGTGATCTGACACTATCTAACTACTTAATAAAAACAGTGTACTGATTGCTTTAAATAGTTAGAGACAAAACCAACCATTTTACAGCCATTATGCAATTAAAAACCTATGTTAGCCAACACACTCAGTTAACAAAATTTTGTTACTGCAAGAGTTTTACTGCCTGCAAGCATCAGAAAGGGCATGAGGGCATGTCACACATTCAGATCAGGCAGAGAATAACAAAGTTGTCCTCAGTGGTGGTACCTATAATCGTACCATCCCAATGAATGAGCTGAAAACTGTTGAAACAAAAAAGTACTGAAATTAAACCTCTTTGTGCTTGTTTTCCAGTTCAGCTCGTAGCTGTTCTAACTGTGCCGAATGCTTTGCTTCCAGTTCTTTACGTTTATCTTGCACATCAGCCTCCAGCTTTTCCCGTAGGTTTCTCATTTTTTCATTAAACTTGGATTCCAGTCTGGCCTTTTCAGCCATTTCCTCATGCTCGGCCTACATATAACACTTGAGTAAAGCAGTCTAATTTGGTACTGTATGATCGATAAATACATAATACATAGCCAGCAATACACCCATCACTACTGGACGCCATGCTGTCCAACAAACAGTATCACAGCAATGGAGGGTAAATTATTAATACTGACATTGTTAACAACAAGTAATATATACTTAATACTTCATGTACTTAATAATACATATTTTAAAGTTACCTGTTCCTTCTCAACAGCTTGTGACTTAGCAGCCGTCTGTTCAGACTGTGACAATGCTTCAACTTCTAGTTTCAGTTTGCTCACCCTTTCTTCTGCTCCGCGTCTGAAGACACATCAGACGACACACATGCCCTGCCCCATACTCTATGAGTACATGCAGAGAACAGCAGTCTGGCATCTGTTGATTAAAACCATGCTAATAAGGATGAAACAAAGAAAATACAAAGAGTGACTAGACTAAAATTGATGACTGTGAATGATTTAATTTCTTCAACATATCTAGCACTAGATTACCGAGGCTAACCTGTGCCAAACTGAGTTTAACTGCTATTGTTTTTTAGATGGATATTAAAAATCTGATCAAGGTGAAATGTGATATATTCTGATAGGATTTTTATCAGATGCTTTGAAGCTGTAAACTGAGAAATACCGTTCTGCATACATCTCTCTTCAAGCAACCAAAAAAATTTCTGAAAACCCACCTCATCTGGACCAAGCGTGGACAAAATTAAAGATATAATGTGGTCACTCACAGTTAATACCTGATTTTGGATTCCTCTTCAGTCCGCTGCTGCTCAAGTTCTTTCTGTAGCTTTCTCAACTTCTCTGCATGAACTGCATTTATTCCAGCCTCTTCTTGCTCCGTCTCATCCTTGATCTGCAGTCGTACTTTCCTGCAGCAGACAACACAATATCCTTCTACCTTATCACACAATGAAGAATTATTTTTGGGCAAGCTTTACATAGAATCTTGATAATTTTCATAAGTATCTTGTGGCACATTTAAAAAGTTTTGAAAGTTGTAACGTATTCCAAAATCACATAAACTTCTAATATGTAGATTTTTCATAAGTTGATTTTTGATGTTAAAGTTTTCCTAGCACTTGTAAAAAGTCGAAAATTTAAAAAATAAAGAAATAAAAAGGTAATATTACATAGCATAATATTGACATTTAGGCAACATGATGGTGGGTAATATCACCTTTTATGATTTTTGCAGTTTTTGATGCGTGACTGTTAATTCTGTGGATACACTGCAGTGTTTATCATTTATGTCCTATAACAGCCACAGGGCAAATTGAAATAACTTGACAAAAAGGGAATGTATTCATGACCAAAAAATGGTGAAATCAGTATGTTAATGTATATGATGGTCAATGACTAAACGATCAATAAAGTAAATAACAACTGATACATATACAGCAAATCAGAAAGGACAAATAATCACTTACTTGACAGCAGATTCTTTGTCTATCTTTGCTTTACGTGTTTCTTGTTTTATTTCTTCATCAACAGCATCATGTAACGTCTTCAACTGAGCATCTTTCTCCTGGCAGATAAATCGACTCACACTTCAACTTAAGTATTTCAATGAGTTCTCCAAAATAAAGTGTAAGGTTTATTAAACTTTTGTAGCCAAACAGGCAAAATTTATAAACTGAAATAAAAAAAATTAACACAGACCTATCACAGGCAGTTCAAACACACAAAAAACACAGGCAATATTAAGCATAAACATATCACTCCATATAATTTCTAAGTCCAAAACTTCAGACTGAATAACGTCATTTTGTATTAATAAGTGGCAGCCGATGAGTGTGGGACTTGTTACAAGCATAATATTGTTACAAGTTCAGTATCATCTGGTGGCAGAATGTATATACTGGACCTACGTGATGTGATATAATGAAAGCAAAATGATACTATGCAAGCAGATACAATAAACAGTCTGGTAGTGAAAACAAAAAATCTCTGCTAGTTCACCAGCAGACAAAACGCTTCAACGGACCACTGACAAATACCTTTTCCAGCTTCAATTCTTCAGCCTGCATTTCTTTCTCTGAGACTTCAACGAGTGGCCTGAAAGCAAACAACTTTTAGCAATCTGCAGACAAGAAATTGGCAAATAAGTCTAGCAATTAACGAAAAATAAACAAAGCAATCGATAACGGCAGACTTTGACCACTGCTCAATATGCCATGTCAATTATTATGTGATCATGCACTGTTCATCTCCACAGCCAAACTCTGTTACTACTGTAACCAGTTATCTGTACATGTCTCATAAACTGAAAACACGCTGTCATTCACAAAACCAAAACCTCCGTCTATGAGCATGACAATTTCTAAACATGGCATGGATATTTCGTAACATATTGTATCTATACACAATTAAGATGCAGTGTAACATTTAACGATAACTTTATTGCAAATTTACTTGTGAGTCTGCACTCCACAGCACTGAGAGAATTATGCAATTTGGGTGGTGTGTGGCAAAGTTAAAAGCAAAAGTATAGTGTTTTCTATGTTTTTAAGTCACAGTGTACAACGTGGCAACTCAGCAATTAAAGGTCTGCTATTGCAGAGCAGAAAAAGCCTAACAAACTGCAGTTTGCATCTGTTTCCAAGTCTACAACCCACACTGTACTTGAGATTACTGCTTTCAATATGTTAGCTGCAGCCTGAGTCAGACTTGGGAATGCTGCCAAAGTTAAGATAGAGTCCTAACTAACTAGATACACGCAAACTGGTTTAATGACCCACTTCTAGTAAACCCAGGTTAGCCAGTTACTCTGTGATCCTGACAGGTGACTGGTGCAAAATTTGGGTGTGGTCAGACACTGAACTTCTGATGCCAGCAGTGCAGTGGAATTATTCACTGAAGAAAGGGACATCGCACACTTTGCACTGGCTGTCCAATACTGGTAGTCAGTATTTTCAATTCAAGTCAGTAAATTCAATGATACTGCTTACTTGCTATGCGCAGGAGCAGCAGTAGGCTCCGCTGTATCCTGGGATAAATTCTGTACCGGTACGTTCTTCATCTTCCTGGCCTCGCTGACACTCTTGCCTGTTGGATCAGGCCGGTCGCTGGCCGACCTCAGCGACTGACTAACTCCCAAATCACGATCCTTAACAACCATCAGCATCAACAACAACAATAACGCCGCAAATACTCAGCATCTAGTTAAGTATGTGCTCTTTGACAATTACACAACTAAGTATTCTATCATAATCTTCAATCTATAAAGTACTATTCCAATTAGTCTTCCAAATCCTAAGTTTCAACCATATGACCTGCTAACACGTCCTATCCAAATTATGTTCAGTTGTTTGAAATAAGAAAACAAAAATGTGCAAAGTGGCAAAAATGTTTTAAAACACATTTAGCGATTTTTACCAACCACAGTAAAATGGCATTCTATTGCAAACAGTGCTATAACTATAATTCTTTTACAGAAACAATGAAAGAGCAAACACAGAATATAAACTTACGTGTGTTCCAATCGGTGTCAGCAGATCCTCCACTCGTGCCGACAAGTTCTGATCCACAATTTCCTAAACACACGTTTCACTATCGTGATTAACATTTCTATCTACACAATGTCCTATGTTAAAATAACGATACAAGCTGTCCAAACTCACACTAATGAATTTACAACCGAAGCAACTTACAAGATCTTTGTGAAACTTCCCACTCTCTGCATCAGATGATGACGGACTCGTGACCCGATTAGCCAAGTTGTCCGGTTCACTCAGCCCAGACTAAAGACACAACATTTTAGCAATCTCTGTTACATTAAAAATCTGCAACTGCAGCCACTGTCACCATTATTCAAATAAAAATGCATATACCAAAACTCCAAAATGCTAAGTCAATGTGTTTGTAAAATAAACATCAATATTCACGACAGTGTTCGCTTGGATCGACGTAGCAAGAAACCAGATAATAACAAATAACACTGATCTCCCACTGCAAAGCCAAAAACCGTTATGCCAGCACACTTCACATCAAAGTACACTTACCTCATAATCAATGCCTGCATGCTCATTAATGTCTTTCAAGTCAAGATTGAACTTCTTGTCCAAGCGACCAGCCTTTGAAAGCCACAAGTACATTCTTCATAGTATTTATCACATTATGCAAAATAAAATTAACAGGCTGTCATGGTCACCAAAAAATTATAATTAAATTTGAAATAATTTACCTGCATATTTAGTTAATTTTATAAAAAAAAATATAACAACTGTCATCTCAAACAATTAATTTATTTACTAACTAGCATGATTAACTAAAGACTCCATTACATTTTAATCACTAATTTCAGCGTTAAAAAAACGTACAAAATAAGTTTCACAATACAAATAGTAAATGAAATTAGGCAGCATCTTTAACTAGAAAAAGACTGCTAATTACATCGACTTCATCGTCTGAAAGATCGAGCATGTAGTTGACATTTTCTCCTCGACCGGTAGAAAGAGCAGCCGCACTGCGAGTAGTGCCACTCAGGTCCAGACCGAGAGACTCGGACATCAATGAATTCTGGGACATGTGTAGATACGACTGAACACAGCACATCACCAACACATGTGAACTAAGAACTGTACAAAACTGCCACAAATTAAAAATACTAATACCAGCTGATGCACACCACAGCCCGCGTACTGGCCAGCCAGGCTGAGGCCATCGTCGTTCTCTAACAAAAATGGCCGTCGCTGAGAAAATACTCACATGGCATTAATGGACGTAGAATATATATTTAACTCTGTGAACGAACATAG
>Ga0209782_1002029_pt1 | contig 11076 bp, 5 predicted proteins | sample WorMetmaBAHAMAS1_FD_187390 | JGI IMG/M metagenome (GOLD analysis project Ga0209782, IMG submission 187390) | Marine gutless worms symbiont microbial communities from Max Planck institute for Marine Microbiology, Germany - Inanidrilus... | ecosystem: Host-associated > Annelida > Digestive system >...
CCCCATAGCTATGTGGACTTTGTGGCTCTAACAATAGGCCCATTCTGTTTCTAGGTTGGACATTGTACAAGGCATGTGACCCTTATGTTAGTTTTGTGCTTATTTTCTGTTATATCTTTCAGTTTATTGGCATATCTTCTTTTGTTTTGCCTGAGAGGTTGGCTATATGTACTGCTTCCGTTTCTTTTATATTTTTTAGTCTCTATATGGTAAGTGATTGGCTAGCATTGTGAAAAATGTCTTTGAATTGGCCTGTTTTTGTGTTGAATGTGACACTAAATATTAAAACCAAGTTAGTTAGCTCATGAACCCTGTCTGTAACGTGTATTCTGACGAGGTTAGTGCATTTGTGCATAGGTTGCCATGTGCTAGCTGAATAATTATTGTTGTTAGAATAATGTGCAACAAGTTTGCTGGTGGGACATTGTCAGTAGCAACTTAGAGTTAATTTGCATATGTTTGATTTATTTATTATCTTTGACAAGGAAAATACGTTAGCCTGTATATATCTGTATGGATGATTAGTGGTAAAATCATGGATGAATTTGGTTGGCATCAGAAGACATCAACCACACAAAACAACGGCAAACTCACATTAAAGGGACAGTAGCATTTGGAAAGTGGCTGTGAAACTGGTGTGTGAATGGGGGGTGTTTTAACAAAAAATTTTTGAGCGGTATGCCTAGGAATAGGAAATAATTGGTTAGATTTTGGAGCTTGTCTTGGGTGTGTTGTACCGATAAATGGTTTGGTCATGACGATGAAATCGCACCATTTTGTGCAAACAGTCAAAGACCATCATCGTAGTAGTATAGCGTAGTCTGCCGTATTGTTGACAATTTTCAAGATTATAGATTCGTAGCATGATTCTGTGTACTCAAGATGTGTCTATAATCAAAGTATTATCTTCATCAATCTCGGTGAAGTTTTGCACATCCTCAGTCCAGTCCTGTTTATGTTTAGTTTCCTATCACTGCGCAGATATTGTGCATTTGATGCTTCAAGTCTCTACTGGTTATGTTGCAAACTGACGTCACTGTGTTTTAAGCCGTCTGCACAAGTGAAATAAAATAAAATGAACACTGTAAAAAAACTTGCAGCGCCTCTACAAAATACTCTGCATGACGTGATGTCTGACGTAACAGATTATGATGCGACACGACATGATTGGCTCCAACAATATAATATTTACTGACTTTTAGCACGGGAGGTAATGCAGTTGCCACCATCTGTTTGTTTCCACTTGAACCGAGTGATCTTTGACCTTAACCTTTCACATGTGTATGGGTCATGGTTGGGGTTAGGACCACAGTTCGAAGTGCGGTCAGTTGGACCTTGATCCTCGATCGAGGACATTTTTCTAGTATGCTAATGATGCTGCAAGTTTTCGCAACAATTATCATTTTATTTTATTGTATTGCAGCATTTATTTTATTTTACACGTGCAGACAGCATTACATGGCTTCAGAGGAGACAGCGGTTAATGAAACGATCATGAAGTCCAATGAGTGATACTCTCTGATTGGAATCTGGAACTGAGTTTTCTTACAGTGCTTGTGCACTGCCGTGCCATGCATTGTTTAGTGTCGCTTCTGCCCCCCCCTTCCCTCCGGCGATATGTGGACTTTGCGGCTCTAAGAATAGGCCCAGTCCGTTTCCAGGCTGTACATTTACAAGGCACATGATCCTGATGTTGGTTTTGTGTTATATCTTGCAGTTTATTGGCATGTCTTCTTTTGTTTTGCTAGTATGTACCACCTGGCATGTCTGCGGGGTGGGCTATATGTTTTGCTTCTGTTTCTTCTACATTTGGTTGGTCGGGTTCCATGATTGGGGTGTTTCCTCTGCAAAATCTGCTGCAGTTATCCCCATAATTCTGTTAACCCTGCCCACAGCCTGTCATAACTATGGAAGAGATGGCCAGTTAAACAGAAATTGAACACATCAGTAGTATGGATATGACTGGGTAACAGGATAGTTATAACTGGAACTTAAACTATCGGCTTGTAGGCGTAGATCTAGATGATTGGATTTCCTAGATTTAGCGATGTCGGCTGACAACAGGAACAGCATTAATAAATGGTGGTAGATGTTTGGATAGCCTGTGTGGTTATAGTGGTAGAAATGTAGACGTAGATATATGTTGTCACTGTTCGCCAAGCAGTGTGGTTGTGTAAAGGATAAGATGTAAGCTAAGTGGTCATAAATATTCAGTGCTGTGTTGTATGCCATTATTGTGCATGGTGATAAGCACACGTTATCAGTGGTCCTTTACATGTGGTAAGATTAACAGTTCTTACAGCTGACTATGGGTGTAAGTGGTTCTTGCATCTTTCTTTCTAATTATGGCCAGTTTTATTATGTTATGGTTAAGTTTGTCTTCATATTTTGTTTTTAGTCCACGTAAAATGAGATATTCCTGTGCATGTCTCAACCTTGCATGGTCTGTGCGTCTGATCTGTGTCGGTCATATTTGTGAGCTGTGCAAAAATGGTTGAACCGATCAAGATGCCATATGGGGGAGACTCGCAGGTGGGGTTGTATATGGGTCCCGTGGGTATCACCAGTTCAACTCAACACTGTCCTCAAACATTGGCTATTGCTGTTGAACGGGACATGAAACACTGCCATTTACTCGCTTTCAGTATCCGATAGATGGATTCTGAGACAGTGCCGATACAAGTGATATCATATTTGTCATGAACATAGTGTCTGTGCCTATCTCTCGTTTGTTACGGTAGATTGCAGCAAGCATTCGTGTTGCCCGGAATTGTTTTAGTTTAAAATCTGTGGTTGTTGCATTTGTTTCTTTGCTTTGTTGCAATATGTATTTGCAGTCATGGAGAACATTATGCTCACCCGGTTTCTGTGTTGTCACCTACTCACTTATTGCACTGTTTTGTTCTATTTATTGCAGGCAGGCGCGGTAGAACTGCTCGTGAATGTCGTGCACAATTATCTTGCTGCCAGTTTTTGACGAACTGCCAGCGGAACTGGAGTTGATGATCTGTGAAATTGTTTTGTAGCTGAATAAATATTGCATCGTTTTCACTGCCATTTTTTTCTGACAGCATGACACAAGCTTAACATGACTCTGATGAACTTTCGTGAACTTATCGGTAAATGATTTTCAGACTGTTAGTTCAGTGGTCTGTATTTGTTCATTTTCCTTCAGAGCTTTGACACTGTTTGTTAGTTGGCTGACAGAATGGGCATCCGGCCTGTAAACCATAATCAATTATCCCCGAAACTAACTGAGAAAAGAAACGCAGTTAAACAAAACTGCAGTTTTTGTTCAACTGCAACTTATGAACAAGGAACAAGAAGTGCATTAGAAAAGCCAGGACCTATGTTGGTTACTGCGGATTACTCGCAGATGGATTAACATTAGACAGAAACAGATACCAAACTGTAGTTTTGCACTTATCACTGTGGACTTGACCAGTATAGGCTAATGAACACTGCTACTGCACACCAACGAACAAACAGAGCAAGAAGCTCGGATAGCGCGACATACAAGCCACTGAATGCCACCGAAGTGCAAACATCCACATTTTTCCATACTCCATTCTACTCCTTGGTAGAACATTCGCGATCATAAGATACATGTAGTGCAGTCCAAGTCGGCTTAGGCAAGCAGGTAGCCAAGACGTCGACTTATCCTGTTGCGCCGATATCTACTTTTTCTTGCACTGTGTGATCACAATCCACCAATGTAGAGGCACAGATAGACATGCTCAATAGCATAAACGTGACCTGCTATACAGCACGTTGCGCTAAATAGTATGCAGATTACATTCCCTGCAGCCAATCAGATGATGAATGGACGAGGTCTGGTGAGTGCTTCGTTTAGCAAGGGCTTCTTAGCACTGAAACTGCACCAAGTCACCCATTTGATCCAGTGGGTAACCGGCTAACACAAGTTAATATGCACAAATGTCAGCTGTTGCATACGACTTGTGTGACGCTGTGTGCCACAGCCAACGTCTTATAAACATCGATGGATGCTTGATATGAACTTGCGATGTGCGGACGTGCCAAAAATCATGGAAAATTTCTGCGTTTGGGAATCGTTTCAAAGGAAAGTAGCCTTATGTTTGGCGGTGCCAGAATTACCTTATAACATAGTGTAGTATATGCTGAGTGTCAGCCTCCATGCCAAAACCCAACTCAATCTGTTCAGTGATTTCGGTCCAACATACGACTTGTGACTTTGACACCTGGCCATAGCTACATTGCTGCATGCGGTAATAACAGAACGTGCTGTGCACTTAAATACACATTTTCCGAATCAGTCAACTCCAGCATAATTCATTTTATTACACGAACATTTCTCTCAAACCAAATGAACAGTAAAAGCAGAAAATGCCACCAGCATTGGACAGCTGCATTACATATCAGCGCATGTACGATATAAATGTTGCTGCAATCGTGTTTAATGTAACATAAATGAGTATATCTACATTGTACGGTATAATATTACAAGTAATTTAACAACTCTTTACTGCATAGGTACAGCAATCATCCAGCACATTCGAAATATTTATAACTTCAAAAATTACAAATTATCAACTTACTAGTTACGTGATTGTAAGCTTCTTACATATTTGTACTGGGTGGGCTAAAAAACTGCACATTTTAGTCATCATCATCCACTTGTATTTCAGACTGTAGTCCATAGAAAGTAAGAGCTAAAACATCTTAAGACACTAAGCAGAACCATAAAAGAAAAAAAGATATAAATTTACTGTAGCAATGTCAGTAAACCACTGGACAATCTGACTGCATGACAACGAACAATGACTTGTTCAGTTCAGCTAGTTGAGACAGAGCTAATTTACAATGAATATTTAACAGCTAATAAAAATTACAACCTAACCTTTATCCTCTTGAATGCTCTAAACATTTTGGTGAAATCGGTTTCATTTTTTCTTGAACAGTTGCAACTATAAGGTGTTGGTGAAAATGTGCAGTTTTTAGCCCATTCTGTACAATAGCCACGATAATTATGCTGAATGGCACATTTTGAAAACTGCTTACTAGTAATACCATTGCTGCATCACTTTGCTGAAATAATTACCTACACCATGAGGCAGAAAAAAAGGAACCACTTTTCTTTTGTGTGCTTCTTTTTTAATACTTGACAGAAAATAGCAAATTTTTCTCAAACATTAAGGAAAGTATAAGCTGGAGTTATTTTGAATATTTTCTGTGACACTGACATTTGTTGTTTGTTTGATAACAGTGACATTAAACATTTCATGTTAACTGTCAAGTAGTGAAATTATTACCGGCTAGTGTTTAGTTTCAACTTCATTATTCTGCAATATTCTTAATGCATGACAAAATTAAATACATAGAATTGTAGCTTAATCTATGTGAAAAAATCAGCAGTTTCTGTCAAGTATTAAAAATGAAGCACACAAAAGGAAAGGAAAGTGGTTCATTTTTTTCTGCCTCACGGTGTAGATATATTTGTGGATCACTTTTATGGAACTTTTAACTTAAGTAAAAGAAAGCATGGTGATAAATGTTCTGTTTCAACTCATAAACAGACAAAATGCAAGTGGGAAGGTCATGCACAGTCTATGTAACAAAACTACATTTTTACTATGGTACACAACTCTTCACTTTGCATATAGTATTGTTCAGGTTAATCGTAACGACATCAGGAAGGGCATACCAGATGCACTGCTGCACTTGCAAACCCCTTTCTTAACTAATGTTGAGCAGTAGCAACAGACTACAATAGATAGAATGATGTCCAAATAACTAAAACATACTGAAATTCTTAACTTTTTCTGCAATGAAGATCGTACACTTTACATTTTGCTTGCAAACACGGCAACGCTAATTACACAACAGAAAAGCACCAGCAAAAGCTCACACTCACAAATACACCTTTCTACACCGCGAACAACATACAAAGATGAACTGGTTCAATTACGGCACCAGATCACAGATGCAGAGAAAAACAAACTCAAATGACTATTTCAATGGATATTATACACTACAGCATCAGTTGGCAATTTTACATCTCCAAGTGAGATTTTTATTGGCTGGCTAACACTTAAATGGTAACGGGACATCTTGTGAATAAACCATATTGTGTACAAGTCATGCATCTAACTCGTCTTACAGTCACCACGTAGAATGTCTATTAAAAAATCAAAGATAATGCTGATATTCTGCCGTCACTTACAGTATATATGCTTGCATGGTGCAAACTGCAAAGCACTGTGGACTGCATACATACTTAATGTATTGTAGTGCACAAGTTTACAGTTTAGCACATTTGGCTACGATACAGTGTAATTCCTACTCAATTAATTACAGTGTGTCCATAATAATGCATGCATATGTAATCATGTACTAAATTATCCCTAAGGCAAACTACACTATGGTTAACAAAAAACTGGGCTCCTGTTATATTTTCAAATAACTTCACCAAATATTAGTTAATATTATTCATTCGTTGTATCAGATACAACGAATGAATAATATTAACAAACAGCTTTCAGGGAGGTAAGTGAATATTTGAATGATTTTTGAAACACATGAAAGAACAACTGCAGTAGTGTCTCAGTGCTGGCATACAGCAGACAGTTATCGATGAGGCATTCAACAACTGAGGCATCTGACAAATGGAGACAAAATGTTTCTTGGCTTGTGACTATGTAAAGCGATGCCCTTTTATTTTAATGTAATAAAGAATGCAAGTGTCCTCTTTTTAACATTCTCACGCTGAATAACTGAACATTTCATGATCTGTTGTAATATCTTGGTACAGTAATGCAGGGTCCCATTTTTCACATGCAGTTAATATAACTGCTATAGAGTTAACTTAAGCCGGTACCCTGTTTCGTCAAAATTTTCAATCTATACATGTGAACACCGAAGACTCTTTATAATTTGCCACACAAAAAATTATTGATATGATTGAGTAATATCTGTTAAAATTATTTGAAAATATACATTTTTTACCACAGTGCAGTAACTTGTCCAAGGTATGGTAAGTTCACAAGATGTCTAGTTAATTTCTGATGCCAATTAATAGTATCAAAGTGCTGAAATATGAAAAGATACCCTCACCAGACATTCATCTTAATGGTGACTGTCCTAAAGAACTGCTTCCAGTGCGACTAGCATCCTCCACATCCGCACGATCGGCACGTACGTCGGCAATTGTAGAGACTAGGCGTGTCCAGTCATCAGCACGCGGAACGGCTAGCGATGCATCAACGTCGCAGATGTGAACGCGTCCGGCTGTGTCTCCGCCTGCGATCACCATCCCAGTTGCATTCCAGCGACATTTGTTCACCGCCGTGCCTCCATCGATCACCGTCGTGGCAGCCGGAACTTCAGTGTCGCTGTTGAGATTCCACACATCCAGACGCCCCGTTCCGTCGACGGCCGCAAACACGGCGGGATGAACTGGCGACCAGCGCACGTCGCAGACGTAGTCCGAGTTGTCCTCAAGCGACAGCAGTGGACGCGAGTCTCGCAGGCTCCACAGTTTCACCGTCCAGTCGATCGAAGACGTGAGAAAGTATGATGTCAGATCGACCGGACCCGATACACCGTGGCAGTCGATGCCGGTGATAGGGCCGTGATGCGCCTCAAAGGTGTCGCCAGATGCGCCGGTCTTGGCTCCGTGCCTTGCCCCGGCATACGCCACGCCATCCTCGCTGCCGACAACAAAGTTGTTGGAGCCACCGCTGACGAACGAGAAACAAGTTGCAGCGATCGACCTCGACTGGTGGTGCTGCAGCTCCATAGAATCCTGCGGTGTCGACAGCATGTCAAGACTCCAGAAGCACATCTTGCCATCGGTCGAGATGGTTGCGAGGCTGTGAGCATTGGAAGTGCCGACGATGTGGACGCAGTACACGGGATGGGTGTGGCCAGCGGCCGAAAGCGGCGTCCGCTGCGCCGGAGTTCGACGCCCATTGCGGATGTCCCACAGCACCACCTGGCCGGAGTATGTCCCTCCGATCACCAGGTTGGGGTGGAATGGCGTAAAGCATGCCGCCATGATGGGCGACTGGCAGTGAAATATGTATTCCGGTGATGTCTTCTTGTACTTGAGATTCCAGATCAGCGTAACTCCGTCCGGCTCATGCGGAGCCTCGGCGTTGCCATCATAACTGGCCAGAAGCAGCTCGGGGAATTCTGGGGACCAGTCGAGGCTGGTGACGGTGCGGTGGCGAGACCAGCGCTCATCGGTGAACTGGCGACTGATGCGGAGATGTTCTCCGGCGTCCGGTGTCGCCAAACCCGCGTCACCCATGTAGTCAGTGAAGATGTCGATATCCTCCGCTATTGCACGTTCCACAATACGCGACGCTCGGTCGAAGAAATGGACGAAGTCCGGGGACGATATAACCTACAAAATTCACCAGCAATTAATGCCCAACACTCAGAATTATAATATACACCACACAAGCATTCAACAAGTATGCATCCAAATTGTCTTACGATACCAATATACATGCATGCGTGCAAGCCTGGTTAGACCTAAAGAAAATACAATCAAAAACCTAAAAGTCAAAATTTGGGATGTTATAAAAATAAACAGAAGTGGAAATCTGTCATCTTATTTGGGCACAAAGTGATGATGCAATAATACATTTTCTCAAAAATGAAACACCATACCTGTCTCACATTTATCTTTCAACACAAAGATACTAGATGAATCAATATGTACAATGTAATACTTTATATCAGGCAAAGAGTTCACAAACTATGACAAGCCAGCCCAAATAAATTCTTCAGCCAAAAAGTCATAAGCCACATTCATCGACAGTTTGCAACAGATTCAGTGCAAGACGGATGCAAGTCTGACAGTAGTGGAAGTCTGGACTCTGGGAAATGTGCAAGTATTATTTTACTGACATTATCTCATTATTTTTTTAATCATTAAACAATATCTAAGACAACATGCAATTTACATAACCTAAATACCTATGAAAGAATAACAAACTGAAATGACAGAACAAAACAATTTAACCAACCTGTCGACATTCATCCTCCGTCAGAACTCTTAATGGCGGTTTTTCGGCTGCTGCCCCTGACACCTCTGCATCCAACTCAAGTTCAACAGGTTTCTCTGGCTGCTGAGCCGTTTCTGACAGCACGTCCACATCATCCAGCACCATTCCGCGACTGCCTTCGGCATCTTCAGGCAGACTGGCAGTCTGAGTCTCCTTGCTGTACTGAACCAGTTCTCGTGGTGGAATGCTTGTCTGCGTGATCTTTGATATTCCAAGTGCAGACACAGGACGTCGTCCTGTCACAGGCATCTCCGACACTCCGGCATTTGGAACACTTTCTTCGGCCAGTTGCTCCTGTTTAACTTTGACTGCCGCTTCTGGAACATCGGCGGTAGAAATTCCCAGCTCCTTGAGGATGTCATCGGCTTCAAGGCGAAGATCTTTTGCTGCAGGTGCTCCGGCAACAGCTGCTGGGCTCCCACCAGAAGCTCCTTTCTTCTTTTCCTCATCAGCACGCTTTTTCTCAGCACGCAACTGTTCAAGTTTTGCCTTCTTGCGCTCGAGCTCGGCTTTTCTGTCAGCCATATTTCTGTAATATCCAATATTTCTTAGAACATAATAAACATTAAAGTGGTTAGTTTTATTAACATACGTCACATATTTCAGTGTCTTCACACTGTTGGTTGTGCCACTAGAATGGGCATCTGGTTCATCAAAACATGTGCCATTAATCCCCAAAGCTTTGTGTTGCTGTGTCACCTTTCGTACATTTAACATGCACAACACCGAAATATGATTCCCTAATACTGCAGGATTGGTGGTGATCAATGATCAATGTAAGAGTCATCATCTTAGCTAACACTGTATCTGTTGTGTGCTCTTAATACATAATATGGACTGTCAGCATCTTTTAGCATGACTGTCTCACAATGCTGTGTACAACACAACCGCATATCCGTATTTCACCCGTGGATGGTGCTATCTTCATTGCGAATTCTGCAGTCCACTGTAGTGTAGACGGCGCTAATCTAGATTTGTACGTCAGGGTTATAGTTAGGGTTTAGAGTTAAGGTCAGCAGGGTTAGGGTAAGGTTGAACAGTTAAAATTAGTCTTAGTGTTAGGATTAGGTATAGGGTTAACGGAGTTAGGGTTAGCAAGTAGACTATGGGCCAACTACATGACGAGTTTTACCCACAAGGACTGCAGACACGGTGGCTTGATTACCCATGGCCATGTGTGAAGCAAATAGTTAACTATATGAAGTGATATACTAGTGTTTTGTGCTGCTTGAGGTGTCATCATTTGGTGTCATCAGATGCAACAAACGGAAACACTACAGTAATCCCGTTTTCCTTAACAGCACAACATAATACTTACAGACAGTCAGATCGTGGAGTCTTTAAGCTGACTAAATTCAAGACAATTTAACCCCGAAGTTGAGTCTATTCACAAAAAAAATAAAACTAATTCGACAAAATCGTAAACCAACAATATCGATTACGTCACATCCGCTATAACTAAGTACAGCATATGACCGAATGTGAAAAAAGTAACTGCTCACTTCGGTCAGTTCGGTGTGCGCGGTGCGGACTGTTGAAGTTGCCGTTTCCACGAGTGACTTCCATCCAGAAGGCTCGCTCATGACAAAAACGCATCAGCTGCGATAACTCTCCAGGCAAGTTGGGTGGCGGAAAACCAGATAATAATACCTGGAATCGCCCTTGACGCATCCAACACGCCTATTATTTTTTTCACTCCGGAGTCCGGATACGTACAGTGCTGCGCGGCGCCGTATACGGCACAGCCGCCTACGATACCGTCGGCATCTTATCTGGTGTAAACAAGAGGGCCTAGAAGTGGCTAGCATAGCGCGAGAAGACCCCTCCATCGGCGGCGGCCATGCTTGTTCGGGATCGTATGATGACTTCAACTTCGCTGGCTGGCGCAGCCGCTGTGTTCCCGGCATGCAACGCGACCCAATGCATTTCCGTCACAGACAGACAGACGGACACTGACATCGTAGCATAAGCGCGAGATGTAATACATCTCGCGTTAAAAACCTTAAAAACCGACGTTTATAGC
>Ga0209782_1002030_pt1 | contig 11074 bp, 5 predicted proteins | sample WorMetmaBAHAMAS1_FD_187390 | JGI IMG/M metagenome (GOLD analysis project Ga0209782, IMG submission 187390) | Marine gutless worms symbiont microbial communities from Max Planck institute for Marine Microbiology, Germany - Inanidrilus... | ecosystem: Host-associated > Annelida > Digestive system >...
GAATACCCCTTCCCCAATCCCCTCAACGCTTTCCTCATCTCGCTGCCGATTCCTCTGGCGTCGAGGATCGGTGCTTCGGCACTGACTGGCCCGCCCACTTTTTATATGCTTCCACCGCCTATGCAGAGGTGGATCATCGAGTGCACTCGATTGAATTCGATTAGATCATTAGAGGCTACATATACAGTATGCGTTTTATACACAAAAGGCACACGTATTACTGAGGACGGTTCACCCTTACGGCATCTGTACTATTTTCTTACTCCGAGGCCTGCAGGCTGTAATGCCCGACGTAGTGGCGTAGCAAGGCTCTGAGGGGCCCTGGTTCAACGGTAACCTTGGGGGCCTCAATTCCCTCCGCCGGACCCAAGGGCTAAAACTGGAAGCCCGGAGTGCTGAGAGCGGAGGTGGGGCTGTGGAGCGTGAGGGCCTGCTACCGGGTGTGGGAAGCGGTGTAAGCCACCAACGCCAAGGGTTTTGATGCTTTTTATGTTCTCAGTTAGATAGATGTCCTCTCTAGCTATTGAAAACCCTGCGTGTACTGTGCAAGTGTGTCATTTCATCAGAGTTGTGAAGTATTTGAAATACTTGGCAAGTAGGCTAGACCTATATTTAGTTTGTGATTTTAGCTAAATTTGAAATAGGGCCTATATTTTGTATTTAAATACAAAAAGAATTCGTATTTATATTTCATCAGAAGAAACGTTGTCAGTAAAATTTTCAACTTTGGTAAACAGATGATGCATCGGCAGCAGTGGTCAGGTATATGCTTCAATTTGTGTGGTGTGGGAAATTGCATTTTAAAAAATGTTTGTAATTGTTGAAATGACCATGAAGGTCACCAAGGGTCATCCGAAATGACGCTACTCAAAAGGCCTTGTGTAATTTCTTGTTAGTGATAACTTTGCTTTATATATGGGCCAGTAAGTTAGGCCTACTCATCAGTCTTCATGGGCAATCTAGGCTATTTGGTGAAACTCATTCAGACAGTGCAGCTCACTGAATTCAATAATCTGAAAAATCAGCAGTTCCGTGGTCAAATATTCCGAGAAGCTGTGCAGGAAAACGAAAAGATATTTCTCAGAAATTAGTCCGTTTGCCCCCTGCGCTGTTGAGCCTGTTGTGCTTTCTTTCGACTGATAACTTCCACGTGAAGACGGTTAGCCAAGTTGCCGAGCGCAGTGTCAACAGCACAGTCCCATGCAGGAACGACTGCCATGCTCGAGCCGGCAAAGCTATAAATAATAACGACGTGCATATGGCAGCAGGGGCAGAAGTTCGTGGCGGCGGCGGCGGCTCAGAGCGTGCACACGCGTTCTGTTTTGGTGAGGGCATGGTTCACATGGTGACTGACCGACGGACGGACGGACGGCGAGTGATTAGTGTAGCAAGGCTGTTCCATGCAGCTGACGTCGGATCTCATCAAAAATAGCTGCCGCAAAGGCCGCCGAGCCGGCCGCGGCGCCGGCTCTGGTAGGTCGGCCGGCCACCCACCCACCGGCGCCTTCCCGGTAAGCCGAGTACCGCCCAGCAGCCGACCTGACCAAGAGGCTCCCAGCTGACTCAGTCTGCGTGCCGCGCCAGACGTCGAACTCGCCCGTCCACGGCCACGATTAATTACACATTATTGCGCACGTTTTATTGCCAGCAGCAGCAGCAGCGGCGACGACGCAACTTTACACTGCGCGCTATCAACTCGGTTCGTGTAACAGTGATCACGTCACTCACGCCAATCTTCGCCGCAGGCCAGAGATAGCGGCAGATTCTGCACACAAAGTTGAGGACTCGACAGTGCACGGATACAGCGCGCGCACACACACACACACACACACACGCAGCGCCGGTGATTAATCTTCGAACAAACGGGCGAATGATGAGAACAAATTGGTGAAAAAAACGTGAAGGTGCGGGGGTAAAAGTGAGTTCAGATACTCACGACAGGGGGCGCAACTCTTAACACTGCGGTATGCCGTGCTGCCGTGAAGCTAGTACCGGCCGGCCCTACCGGTAACAGTTTTAATCAGAGACTACACGTATGCTATAGACTACTCTTTTCTGAGAATCGTTTGTGAGGAGCATAAACACAACACTGCAAATAGTGCTTCATCGATGATGAACGGAGATGATTTACATCAAATGACCGCAGTGATGGTAGAAGCATGCATGAACACTGACATAAATACATTCGAAATGTACTTGCTACATACACAAAATGACACGTTGTTCGTTTATGCCGTAACATTCACACGAACTTAACAAACAAATACTGTGAATAAGAATCTAAAATAATGGAAAAACATCGTAATTATTATGCTTTGGCAGAAACCACGTTTGACTGCCATCACTGAACAACAAAATGTTTTGACTCTGAACACTTCTGGCTACACGTCATGCTATATCCACAACCTGCTAAATACTGCCACTGATACATAGAAACAATAACCCTGTGCTGCAGCACTGACCTACATGCAGTCCAAGTCCAACATACCATAGTAAAAAACAAGTGACTAAGCTAGCAACAACTTACACAGCCAACAACGTTAAATATCTTCAAAATGACCATTAATGGTCAGGCATCTGAATTTTGCTGGAATGACAATTTTTCAGACCAGCTGACCAACATGATACCCACCACAGTAATAAAGAACTGAAATACACGTCATAATAAGTAGCTAATAGTAAAAAAACGACAAAGCAGCTAGCAGTGCCATACTACCTGTTTAAAATATTGTACGAAGCAATACATATGGTGGAGTGACGTCACACAGTCACAGTAATCTGTGGTCATGATACAGTCTCAAAAGTTATGGCCGGGCAATCTAACATACTGTGTGAAATTTAGTGGTGAAGGTACGTAACATTATTCAAATAAAACTGAATCAAATAGTTTAAGAAATCTTGCCACACATCATGGTAGGAAAATCTGGCACAGATAAAGAATGAAGAACTTATGACAATGTCATCCTGTGTATACTTACACAGCAATATAGTGTCTATTTATCTACAGTATTATCACTTTTTCAGTGTGAATTGTAGCATTTATGTCACAATTTCTAAATAAAATAAAAGTATTGAATTTATCTAATAACACTATGATGACAATAGCTTGCACTAAATGCTAACTTAGCTAATTAGTTAAAGCAGACAGTAAGCTGAAATTGCAAAAATTATTGATTCAAGTTCATTGTCAATGACTACAGCATGAATATGCATACATATAAACAGATTATTTACAAAATATACAAAATGTTAAAAACAAAGGAGACACCTCACACTCCAAGCAACACAAGAGCATTATAGTCTACATGCAGCAAGCTGGCACAGTTAATTGCTCTAACAGCATTTCATGCATGCCACAGATTCATTTTTTACTTTCTACTCACCAGCTTGGAATAAAACTAACTCAGCTTCTAACGAGACAGGAAAATGCAACACAGTGCATATATGATAATGACATACAATTATAGGCACTGATTTTTCATTTTCTCTACGGATGCAAGTCACTTACCAAACCTCCATGCCTTCAGCGTCGAGGGCTTCGAGAAGTAGCAAATTGAGAGGGGTACTCAGCTGACTAATGAGTCTGGAGAAGCACCATAAGCTCTCCCAGCAGGGTCCAGGGAGGAGCCCTGGCTGAAATTTAATTTTGTAAAATCTGAATGCCAAAGAAGCCATCTAACGTTACAGATGGACATCATAAGCATGACATGCAATATATGCAGGTTGCACTAAAAACTAAATCAAAGTTTGGTTATTCAGCAGAGAATAGATCAGGCCTATTGTAACACGCCTGAGACCCACACAAGACAAACTTCAGTAAACAATGTACAATATACCATACACAACTCCACACAGCTGCATACAGTTTGACAAGAGTGATAGACCAGCAAACTATAAAACAGCAAAAGCAACAGTGACAGTAACAGAGGTATCGTCTCCTTGCAGAAAATATTCAAAAATTACTGACAAAATGTAGTAACGATATCCAATCACAATGCATGCAAGATAATCAAATGCAGTCACACTAAAGTCTATAAATAGCACAAATAGCATTAAAAATAAATTGTTAATATCAGAAACTGCCAAAGATGTAGCAGTAAGATATATGGAAAGCCACAGAAAGAGACCAACTGGATCGTAAGTTCACAAATTAAACAATCAGTTTGTTCAACATAGTAAAAAAAACAGAATGTATGGATACTACATCTCATTGGACGACAAATACACATTCCAACCAATCAGAAAGCAAGACCAAATACGCTGACAATGCAATACATTGTTTTGTTTTCCCATCGAACTGTGCAACTTCCTGTAACAGACATGCATTAGCTGGTATTAGTATTACAGGTCAGAAAACAACAAAAATTTCTGATTTTCATCACTGCTTGTATCACAAAATGTCCTCATCGGGAGTGCAACTTTTATTGGAAATAGGTTCTAAACTTACTTCTCTGAAGTTCGGTGTTGTTATTTTTAGTAATGTAGTGTAGTTTTATGAGGCTTTGAAGGCTATTATGCATGAGAACATTATTTTATTACTCATAGCATAATAAATCAATAATGATATCATCATATCAGTGAAATAATGGAATGTGTCGAATCAAGTTTTACTGCCTGGTGCCTGCATCAAGCTGCATGTTCTCACTCACAGCAAGTGCATTAGGATTATACACAAGATGCTACAGTTCTACTCACTGGTGCATATTAATGGAAATATATCTGAACTGCAAAGTTTTAAAGTTTGCACAGGTTAAATAGCATCAAAGAAAAATATGTTTCTGTCGATACTACATAACAGTTAAGCTTTTCGATCCGTTTTTAAAACTTTAGATATCATTATTAAACACATGTACCAACTTTAAAGAAGTATGTTTTATTATTTAACAAATACTCATTAGTCAAGTTTTTCATCTGTACTACAAATTTTCAGTGGCACATAGACATCAGGCTATATTTCAAAGCCAAAACTAAAAATTTTTTACAAAAAACTGATAACCTAAATACACTGTGTCTCAAAAAAATGACACTGATGTAGCACACTATGACTTCAACGCACATTAACCAATTTTGGTGATTTTTGGCAGAGTTGCTGCTGAGAGAATATGCTATCGAATGGTAGTTTGTTATCCCAACTCTCCTAACTAATGTTTCTGCACTACCTTGGAAAACATGAACCCGGAAATTGCATCTCTTCAGTCATGCCATGTCTGAAAAGCTCACTGCTTTGGCTTGCTATATCTTTGAAAAAAGTTGAATGTTATCAACCAATTTTAATAATTTTCGGCAGATATTATCTATGATGTCTGTGCCTATGTAAGCCTATGTCCGTTCGCTATTACTTCCATAACTGGCTGCGAGTTTACGAAGGTGGAAATGACTCATTTTTGATGTCATCAGTTGTTTGTCAACATGCCAATTACTAAAGAACATAAGATTCTGATTAAAATTTTGTTCACGTTAGAATGGTACAATTCTGGGAGAGTTTCCTAGCAAAAGTGGAACATAGGTCTTATCTACAAGTTGTTGCAAAAGCTACGGGTTACTGGGTCTGTCGACCGTCGTCCCTGCAGCGGCAGTTGATGCAGCGCCCGCACAGCTGATAACATTGATCTTGTTTACAAAGTGGTGTTACACACAAAAATGTCTAAGCAAGAAACACTATTATCACACTGTACTTAATAACCTGAACTTATCATCTACACGAAATTATCAAAATTGGTTGATGACTGTCGTGAAAATCAAAAGGTACCAAATTTTCCCACCTCTTCTAACTAACTAGTGCTTCTGCACTACCTAATGAAACAATGAAATGCAAAAACTGCACCTTTTCTTTCACATGCTGTATTACTGCAGTGCCAGACTTCAGTGAACTGCTGGATTAATTCATTCAGTCTCGTTACTTACAACTCGTGTCAGTGATGCTGTATGGCTGCCTAAATCGTGCTGTTATTGAAGTTAAGCTCTGTACCGTTTAGGGGCTATAGCACTGGAAAAAAAGTTGGGAAGTTTTGCACTGTGGCAGTTGGACTGTGTCAAATGCAATATGCACCAGTGCACCATCTGGCTGAAAGACAAAATAGCCATTGACACACACCTAATAATAGCATGTAACATTTGTTGAGATAGTAAGATATCCCAGCAATACTGTCTACTGGTTTTTACTCAAGACTCTAACGGTTCCGCGAACCCACAACAAATTTGGTGATCAAAGCTTTGCTGTTGCAGGACCTCATCTATGGAACAGTTTGCCTACTAGTCTGCGTCAGATCACTAGCTATGGACAATTTAGGCGATATCTGAAAACTCATTTATTCGGGAATTGAGAAATCACAGCGCAGCTTGACCTATGATCTTCTGCGCTATATAAATACTCTTACTTACTTACATTGTGAAGAACAAGTCTCATTTATTGGCACAGCGACCAACATCATGTAAGACTTGATAAACATTGAGCATGTGGGGACGTACATGGCTTTTTCCAATTTCCCTCCTGCAGGTTCTGTCTGTCAATCGTACTCTCAGCAAAGGATGGCTCAACTGTGACCAGGTGATATTTTTATCTGCCAAAAATTATCAAAATCCATTCATGTATGTCTAAGTCATAGTAAGTTAAACCTGTGACAGTTTTTTGGTACACAGTGTGGTGAATACTGAATATTTAATATCAATATGAAACATTATTCTTTTAAAATTTCAAAACTAACGAACTAAATTAAGTAAGTCAACAGATCACGGGGAAATTGGTGCATCCATTATCCAATTTACTCTCCAATGGCAATTTGACATACAACAAGTAACAAAATTAAAGTACTTGGAGACCTATCCTCTGATGCTCATTGGCTTGCAAAAACTATTAACTTTTAAATATAACATCATTACCTCTGAATCAACTAATGCTGAAGATTCTTGTGTAAGGAACACAAATTCATAATCTTCTTCTATCACACAGAGTGAGACTAAAATCACAGTGGTGACACAAAACAGAAGCTTCATACTAAGGATGTCCCAAGACAATAACTTCCATAGCTTACCATCGGTATTGCAGTTCCAGAAACAAGAACTAGCAGTATGCAATCCGGCACCATTCTTCTGCATGATGACACATGTCACTGCAAAGTACAAAGCAGGAACAATGTCAGTACACAACTGGCCAATCAATGCAAGAAGCAAAAATGAACAACAGTTGGCTTGGTTTTATAAATAAATACAATTCAATAATAACCATCATATAAAATTTGCATTAAGCAAAAAATTTGAGAAAACACAAAAAAAATTGAAAATAATAACTTACAAATTGTATTTACATTTGCTTGAAGTTAATTAATGTTATCACTAGAATGCAGAAAGACAATAAGACAATACCAATATATTTAAAGGGTTTGCCCAGCTTTGTTAGCTGAGCAAGGCATAATTCAACGACATTTGAAGTCCAATTATTGACTTTTTGTGCCTGATAAGCACTCCCACCAATTGCACCTTCTATAGACTACAACACAACAACCACAGCCTACATAGAAACAAAGCAGCATTGCATTACTATACTGGACCTATCAAGATCGCTAAAAGCTATGTACAGCTAAGAACAAATGCAAACAACAGGGTACATTCCATTTCTCCTTTGTTCTCAACATATGTCAATTGTGTGCAGTAACCATAAACATTTCACTAATTTTTATAAAAGTAAATATTAACAAAATTAATATACAACTAGAAATGCGTGGCAAAGCCTAGCGTATAGCCCGCTCGGCGCTGCAGTGTCGCCCCCTAGCAAGCAGTAGCAAAACAAAACCACGCGGCCATCTGGTGAACGTGCAAAGAATGCACACAGTATCAGTTCGCCTTCATTCGGCAGCATTATTTGGTTGCCATGGCAACGTCCCTCGACAAATTGGAAAATAAGGTAAAGTTCCATCATCTGCACGTAAAGCGCTTTCATATAGTAAAAAGATTGCGAAAATCAGTCCAGTATATCCGGAGATATTTGACTAAATACGCCAGCTTTTTGGCCATGTCGTACCTGACGTTCTCAAATGAGCTCCATTATCTCTGGAGTTACCTGGCAGAAGTTCACGAAAATTTTACACGATGTAGCAACATCATCTCCGCTGTTAACGAGCACATCTAGACAGTGATATTGCCGATCGTTTTCGAGCGATAGTTCAAAGAATGCAAGTGGTATCAATCAGCGTTCATGACATTTTACCAAAATCAATAGATTGCCATGGCAACGTCCCTTGACATATTGGAAAACGAGGTAGAGCTCTATCATCTGCACCAAAGGCTAAAGCACTTTCATATGGTGAAAAGATTGTAAAAATCGGTCCAGTATATCCTGAGATTTTGAATAAATATGCCAGTTTTTTGCCATGTCGTAAAAAATACACAAATGAGCCCCGTTTTCTCTGGAGTTACTGGACCAAAGTTCACAAAATTTTTACACGATATAGAGGCATCATTTGCGCTGTTAACGTGCACACTGAGGGAGCGATATCCCATTCCGTTTCGGACTGACAGAGCGATAAGTGCAGGGGGTAGGTAATTTTGCCCCATTTTTGCCACTAAATTGGTTGCCATGGCAACGTCACTTAAGATATCGGAAAAAGAAGATCGGACTGATCATCTCCAATTCAATACCTACCATATGGTGCAAAGATTGTGAAAATCAGTCCAGCAGATCCTGAGATAGCTTTGATCATAGTGAAAATAATCAGAAATCAATGCAAGCAAAATATATAGCCCTTCCAGCAAGTTTGCCGAGCGGGCTAAATAATATTTACAGAATTGAATCAGACTTACAGAGTACAACAATAGTAACAACAAATAAGCAAATGTTTTCAGTGCAAGTGTTCAATACAGTGATTCAATAAAGAATTATGGCAACACATGCTTTTCTCCTATTTTCTCTTAAGAGTCCCATCAGCACTTGACACCACTGATTGGATGGCATAAAAGGCATATAACCTGTAATACACCTGCTTAAATTATGCAAAAGTTCTCATCTGTGGACTAAGCCAACAACAGGAAGTAACTAAAGAAAATGACTGGATAACAAGTTAAGTGTTCAAATGTGTGGAACAAGTACTTGGTTATGATAGTTCACGTGCACAACACAATATATTATTACCTCTTTAATGACATTGCTGACTTCATCCACAACAAAAGTTGCCTACAGCACAAAATTAGCTATAAACAATAATGGATGTAATTCTAAACATAATCCAAACCATCAGGACAGCAAGGAAATTAACCATCTTGAATAAAAAGTATTGCATTTTCCGTAGGGGCGTGGTTTTGCTCACGTGACCCATTTTCGTATGCACGACTGTGGACTTAGAAAAAATTCTCCACAGCACTCCATGAACTGTGATCAACAATGTCGTCTACGATGGACTACTTATTATCGCACTTCGACAGTTGACACTCGTGTTGCCATAAACTAAGGCTTAAGCTCCATCGGTTTGATTTGTCACCGTGCTTGTTGCAAATTTGCTTGTATAACATATAGACAACAAAACGATTAAGTGGAGTTTGAGCATTATCGTTCAAATATGTGGTAATAACCAACAGTTCTCGACAGATCCAGGATTTGAATCAGTTCTAACTCTAACAATTACACCATCATACTGCTGAAAATATGACATACTATTCTAATCCAATCCAAATCATTATTTTGTAGATATAATTTTAACTCTAACTTAAACCTATTAATGGATGAGATACTATTAATGTAAGTCGGGAATTTATTCCATAGCAGTGCTCCTTTATATTTAATACATCTTTCTCCAAAGGCACAATTAATACCAAGCAAGTGAAGATCAGTTTTGTTTCTAGTATCATAAGCATATGTATTTTGATTGTAATGAAAATAATCATGATAAATTCTAGGCAGTAGTGATTATGGTAAATACATTAATGAACCAACACAAGTAGCTGAAATTTATGTAACTCAGGTATTGGGTAGTGTATTGTAATTAATGTACAGTTCTCTAACTGGTACAGTATAAGGTTTTTGGAGTATATTCGGAGTATTTTATTATTTAAGATAATTAATTTATTTACATGTGTTATACCAGTATTTGCATACATCTCTATACCATACAGTATCAGGATAAGCAAAAGCAAAGTACATCATGTGGCGGTCTCACTAAAAGCCGACCGCACACAACTGCACTGTCCGGGGAGCATGCAGTCGGCAGTTGTGCGGTCGTGCTGCACGACCGCAAACAATCGACCTGCGTGCAGTAGTCAGTTGTCAGGACCTAGTTAATTAAAGAATGGATCAAAATTTAATATTTGGCGAATTCTAGTTCAAATTTAGTATTTGAGATCTGGCGTCTTAGTTGTTTCTAGCTAAAGTTCCAAATTTTAGTTGTCTGAGGTCTTTCATTTCCAAGCTAAAGGTTTCTAGTTCAAAATTTAACAGGATCGGCGTCTTTGGTACTTTCAAGTTCAAGTTTAAAGTTCCCAATTTAAGTTCTTTTCCCAGGAGTTTTTGGCACCTTAGAGTTTTTATCCTAGGTGTGAGCAGAATCTAATTTTTAGGCCTTTTCAGTAGTAAACTTCCTATTTTGATGGGAATGCTTGCATTTTTTTGGTTTTACTATTCTGAAATCTGAAATTTCCTTTGATGTTAAATCTGTTTTGTGGCAATGCGTATACAGACAGTGTGCGGTCGGTCTGTGCAGTCTTAACAGTGGCCACGGTATATCGACGGATAATTAGCGCTCGGCGGTCGTAATTAGCGTGCTCCGACCGCACGACCGCACCACAGACCGCACAGTCTGGACTGTGACCGCACAGTCCGAACTGTGCGGTCGGCTTTTAGTGAGACCCTCATGTGGAGACAGTTTTGAGACAGTTCATTCCTAAGTCTATAAAATACCGGTCATCCTAAAAGACGCGGACAACACGGACAACGCGGACGACGGTAATTATGCCGCGGCATTCCTGCATACAGACACTGCACGGGTAGCAGACGCGCACGTTTCGTCGGTTTCATGTTGCACTGAGTATTCGGTATGAGTGACTGCATGGCTTTATAGGCGTCGTTCGTACCTCGCATATAACAAATGAC
>Ga0209782_1002031_pt1 | contig 11074 bp, 10 predicted proteins | sample WorMetmaBAHAMAS1_FD_187390 | JGI IMG/M metagenome (GOLD analysis project Ga0209782, IMG submission 187390) | Marine gutless worms symbiont microbial communities from Max Planck institute for Marine Microbiology, Germany - Inanidrilus... | ecosystem: Host-associated > Annelida > Digestive system...
GTTTTTATCATTTATTATTCAGTATAAGCACACTGTCTTTTTCTGGAGTTATTTCACATACTGTATCATTTCGCCATGCGACACCTTGTTATTTTGGGAGTATAATACTAAAGAAAAGCCATTTTTAGAAATATATGCCTACTACAAAACTAATAATAATAATAATAATAATTGGATAGTGTGCCACCACCGTATTTCTCAAAGAGATTCTGGAGATCTTCTTCGGTGCAGCTGTATGCCAAGTTGCGAACAAACAACAGTCCCGTCTGATAGAACAACACACAACAGTTACAGCTGATATACATGAAATTACCCAATAACAAGTTTTCACGTCTTGGCTGGTAACAATGTAATAACCCATCAACACAAATAAGGTTATACTGATAATGTTCCTTTACGACGACAATTTATTACTTCAACTGACACTTTTAACAAGATCTATTTTAACATTTTGCAAGTTCCATGATCCAAAATTTCATTAACATTAGTGTGAGATTAGCACTTGTGCTAGGAAAAAACATAAGAGGTGAACTTTTATGTTATAAATTTGCTGCGCTTATCATCAACATCCTACACTTCATAATCCACATATTTCTTAACTAAATCATTCTCATCATTTCTTACAACACAACATCTATCAACGAAATCAGACGAGCCCAACTAAGACAAAATAAAGTTATTAATCTGTTATTTAATGAAAAACTAGATACGACAATTCTGCAGGACAGACATGCACGTGCATTCAACTACTATAATTAATACAGAATGCAACATCATATCAGACGAGCTGATCTCACCTCTGTTACAGAACTGACATCTAATTCACGTTCCTGCAACATCAACATTTATCCTATACTAAACAGAAACAACGACAACAACAAGGTCAAAAAATATTCTAACAAATTTCCGGTATTAATCACTGCAATAAACAGTGTGCATAGCAACACAACAAAAACAACTGCTGACACAAACTTTTACTGTCAAAATGTCCTTGCTGGCGGCAATTAGCATATCACAGAGAATAATTGCCGGCATAAAACTATTGTGAACAAACAGTACAAACACAGTTCTCAAAGGCTGACACACATAAAAACAAAATATTGACAATAAGACAATTACGAAATACAAATAAGAGACTCCAATTTTTCTTATGCTGTGCAGTATCTGTAATGTGGACAAAACTATCCAAAAATTCAGCTGCTTCTAACATACTTACCGCATAACCAACTGCATCATACAGAATATTTAATATACATAATACTGTAAACAAATACATTTTTGATCACGCAGCTTTCATCGCTGCTCTAATTACACACTGGCGAAGCTAGTAAATAAATTAACTGATTGAGTTAAGGTATAACTTCCCACTTGACACAAAATAAACAATTTTGGGACACTCTTCCTAGCCACTCTCTTGGTTAGTACTGAGAAACAAAAGCAAAAACCGGGAGAAAAAAACTGCAACAATACAATAGACCTAGGCTCATACAAAACCAAATCTACTACAACAAAATCAACCAAATATAATCATCAAATACAAAAATACTAGAACAATCAACAGAGGCGCCCACGACGGACTGTGCATGGACTGTATAAATCGTACACGGGACTAGAAGCAAAAGTCGAGAGTTGCTCAGCCAATCACAAGCCGAGTATTGAGGGCCACGTGGGCACCCACGATGGACTGTGATTGGACGGCGATTGGGCCTCGGACTTTTTGTCACGGACTGACAGAAACATGACTACTTAAGTCGCGCTTCGCAGCGTGCGAGAGGCGCGACTAATAAACCTACACAAGTCAAGTGAAAGTCAGTTACCTTCAGCTGCCATGTGCATGACTTCGCTTTACTGCACGTATCTTTTTCTACTTCATTTAACTTGTGCAGATATATCTTCTTAGAACCTTCAGCAATGTGAATCACGAATTAACTTCATATTTCAACGAGGAGAAACAGTTCTGATTATAACATCAACAGTCCTGCAGATGAACTGTTAGATTCCACTAATACACCCAGTGTTTGCTTAGCCAGTCAGTCTGGAATCCTTTCACATAAAGTTCCAGAGACATATTCACAGTCACATGGTGTGACCGCATCCATAACACCCAGATAACTGAGCATACAGGGCTACCCCCACTTACGGACCTAATCATCAGAAAATGCAACAGCACTTTTGGTCACGAAGCCAGGCTTCAGGACAAAACACCAACGCATCAAGCCGTTAAGCACCAGATCGACATCTCTCTTGGACGGCTTCTGACAATACTTCGAAATGTCGTATGGCTTCCCCACGAAGCAAGAACACCATCGGAGATAATTAGACTTTGGACTTTCACAGACCAGAGGCGTTTCCAGTCAGCTAACAAAGTACGTCAAAGCAATTCAAAGCAATGCTAGAAACTCAAAAAGCACTGACTTCATCCACTGAAAATCATCCAGTGACCTCATCTGTTCTTCATACAACTAATGATTTCCGAGGACACGGACACCACAACCATGTCGTCAATGACACCACGTTAAAATCTACACTCATAATTCCCTGTCGGACTTCATATAAGACAAGACAGGCAAACAGACAGACACGGGACTAAAGATTTACCAATGGACATGGTACTAAACACAAACATGGCAGACTGCTTAAGGCAGTTTGATGCCTACTGTATTCCTCTTAGTCTTATACACTTCTGAATTTCAGAATACGTTACTCTCTCATGTACCACACTAATAGTTCAAATACCTGAAACAAGAAGCATTTGAAAAATGTTGGGCCCATTTGGGCCATCATGCCCACTCACCAGATGTCGCTGGCAGTACTGTCACGCGCCGCCTGCACATCGATGTCCACAACGACGACAACGACAACGACGACGACAACGCGTGACAGAGGGGACCGCTATGGCCCCATGGAATGGGCCCAATTATGTATGAGGGTGAGGTAAATGGATGTTGTTGACTAATTCATGGGTTTGCGTAAGTGTATAAGACTAAGAGGAATACAGTAGGAATTCCTCTGAGTCTTATACACTTACGTAAACCCATGAATTAGTCGACAACATCCATTTACCACACCCACATACATAATTTCAGGTATTTGAACTATTAGTATGGTACATTGAGAGAGTAATGTATTCTGAAATTCAGTATTATATCACAGAAAAAAAGACTGCACACTTACCAATGTAGTTCCTGTTGCGCCTCAGAGCTATCTCCTGATCATTCTCGGAAGAAAATTCAACAGTTACGACACCTGAAACACAACGAAACAATAACACTACACAATGACAGTGCCAGAAATAATTTTTTTAAATATGTGCAATTACAGGTACCCCAAATACCTATCTCCAATTTTTACACTTCACTTACTAACAAATTAACAATTTTCTTGGTTAGGACACACATATATGACACAAAACTGGTCAATTGTATGATGTGACAGTCCTGATAAGCAAACTCACTGGCTGTCATTACAACCATCCTCTGAGCAGAATCTGAAATGTAATCTGCTGAAAGCGTGAAATATAACCAAAAAAGTATGAATAGTTGATACTACTTTATTATTACTATTTATCGAAAATAATAAACTGTTAAGTGATTCATGCAACTGATATTGAGTCAATATGTAGGTAGTGAATAATCTATATTATAAAGATAGGACAGTTTGGTTGTCTGTCCGTGTCATGCATGTGATTGGTCCGCGCACAGCGCAGGCCAATATGTGCGGGCAGGGCCCGCGCGCATGCGCACAGCGCGGGCCAGTCATTCAAGCCGAAAACGAGCGTAGCGAGTTTTCGACTTGTAGTAATAATAAAGGACTTCAGACTGTCTAAAAAAACAGTCTTTGGCGTGCTATAACTTCGATACACATCAACTAAGTTTGATAATTATTTCCAGACACGCTGCTTCGAAAGCAAACTACCCAAAACGATGCTTATTTTCTTACCTTATCTAACTATCTAACCAAGCCTCCAGGTATGCATATCCAGCATATTTGGTGCCTGTCCCAAGCCATGATAAATTGGGAGGGTTGCGGCAGGAAGGGCATCCGGCGTAAAACGCCGGCGAAGATGGAGGTGGGGCATCGATGGGCCGGATGGAGTGGCGTGTAGCCGGATCATCGGCATTCTTGACTTTATCGTCTTCCCCATGCCTCTTAAAATAAAATCCAGAATGGTGTCTTCTGGTACCGGCCCACCAAAGTAGTCCCGGACAAAGGGCCATGACAGTGTGTGTGTGTGTGTAACTATTTCTTCTTCACAACTCTGGGAAAAGGTCAATGTCAAACAGTGAAAAATTGCTCTCCTGTTTGTACCAGTGGTGTGGAGCTGGTCGATATTAGACTTGGCTTGCCGAGTTCAGCCAATGGTAATTGCGAATGACAATTACAAGTCCACTGGAATTGTCTGTTTGTCAGTAATCATGGGGCGTTCAACGTGTCGCGCATAAGTGGTCAATCAGCTTTAATTGGTTACTGTCTCAGCAACATTTATACCTAAAATTACTGAGATTGCTTGATGTATGTGAAAGTCACAGCATACCAAAAGTGTGTCATTTCTTTTAGTCACAGTATAGAAACACTTCACATTCACACAGCACTTACCGGAAGTTTTTTTCCTCTTCGGTATGTGAACCTGTACTGGAACAAGTGGCTTGAAAAACTCGTTCACCTGATTCTGTTGGCAAAGACAGTATACATTTATGAGATATTTAAGTACATAAAACGAACTGAGAAATGAACTATAAAACCTAAACAGTCGTTGCATACCCATGCCGGGCCTGCCTACCATCAGATAACATTATCAGCAATAGTGTTAGTTACAGAGGTATTAACTGTATCATTAGCACAACTGTACGTACCGTAGTAACTTTGGCGGGCAAGCCTTTCATCTTTACGAGATATTTCACGGTCGGCTTTTCCTACACATCGCAACAACGCAGAACAAGCCCGACAAATGCAGCTTATAACTAATTGGAGCCTAGAATAATTCTGACAACCAAATGACTTCATCTCATTTCACCTAAACATGAACTGCTGTATGGCATCAACAGCAAATGGTGGCACCACTCAGAGAATGCTGATAGCATGTGTGCCTTGTATTCACAGTATGGCAATGCCACTTTTTAATTGTCAGAAATCTCGAAACAGATCATCTCAAAATGCCAGCAAAATCACTCAGCAAATCAACTAACAGCAAATAGAAAATGCAAGATCAATGCTAGAATCTAGAAAGATTTACGTAACTGAATTAAGAAACATTACAGTTAGTAATAAAATGTCTTTTTGACTAAACAGGTAACAGTATATTTGATAATTTTATCAACAAAAACACAACACAAAAAGCAACTTGCTACAGTAATGAGATTTACAGCCCACATCAATGCTGAGCAAAGATCACTCAATTGTATTTGCCAGGTGCCACCCATATGTACACCCACCTAATATCATACGTGGTTCTTTGGGTCACTGGGCTTAGCAAGTCTGTCCCCCTCCCCTAAATGGCATCTCGATCAATTCAGTTGTTTCTCAGGGCTTATCAGAGTAACCAACAGCTGAACATACATACATGCACACATGCAGTAATCGCCTGCAGCTAGCATTTTTGCAGTGCTGATAATGCAGACTAAAAACTTAAGTGTACTATTACTAGAAACTAAGGTTACGGCCTTCAACTATCGGACTTACATAGACTGATGAAAACTCATAACGTCGAACACAAACCTGCTGCTGTAACCTGCTCTCGTTGTCACCGTCACCATTTTTCTCCGTCTCCGAATCACTTTCATCATCGCTCAACCGGACATCACTCGTCATCTTCGACTTCAAGTACTACAAATTACGCCAGCAGCGCCCTACTCAATACAACCTCTACAGTGTTGGTTGCAGACTTCAGACCAATCTTGACACTCATGTGGAACTAGTCCCAATATGGTATGGATCGGATCAGAAATACTGAAAAATCTGCATTGGTACCAACTATACATATACACGTCCACAAAAGATACATCAGCAGACTGTATAGTTTAAATATATAGTTTAAAGTGAAGCGGCAACTTGCATCTGCTATAATGGCTGTCACCTCCCTCCCTCCCGTCTGTTTGTAAAGTTCTGGACTGGATAAGATTTCGCTGGCAAAAAGTGCTGCATAAAAAAGCATCTTTTCTTCTAAGCAGTGTACGTATCAAACCTCACTCACCTCAAGATCAGACAGTTTCTTCTTTTGTTCTACTTTTCCAGCACCAGTCTTCTTTGTAGCTTCCTCTTCCTCTGCATCACAACTACGCAGTTGGCGTGAGCTCTTGTCTTTCTTACGTGTATGTTTGTCGGACTCAGGCAGAACGATGTCGTTGCCCCACGCCGACTTGTTAGTCTTAGACTTGTGCACTTCTAAAAACTCATGGAACTCCACGTTGTTCTCTAGCTGCAGCACACATTGTTTAACTGCCATACTAACTACTCGTATATCGCGAGACGTGAAACTATGCAGAACAGCAATGAGCATGACAAGACGAATGTGTGGATTTACTATGACAAAAAATAAACAAAAATTAGTTTACCGACATATATCTTTTTGAAGATCTGAAAGTACTAAATATGACGACGAATGACTGGCTGAGTCAAAGTTATAGTTAATTTCCACTCAACACAAAACAGGTCATATCGGAGACGATCTTCCGCACCGAGAGTTTGGAATTCATTACCTGTTAGTATCCGTGAATCGCAGTCACTTCCTACTTTCAGACGTCATCCATAGACATTTTGTTTTCAGTCAGCTTACCCCCTTTCAGCTGTCCATCTTGCCTAGAGTATCTTCATCCATGCACCCTGATTCTTCTTGAGACCTGGCGTTATATAAGTCGTTTACTTACTTACTTTGTTCCCAGCCAATGTTTTGGCCTGGTACCGAGAACTAAACACAATACGACAAAACCAAGTAATACAACAGCAACAAAAAACTCTAAGCTAACAGGAAAACACATAAATGCTAAAAAATAAACAAAGTTATAAATATACAAAAGACGGAATACAAACCTAAATTTAAGAACTGCTCACACCTGTGTGCATATCATTAGGCACAATGATAGAACAGAGCAGTTCTGATGATTATCACTCTCAGCTTTCACTGCTCAGATACTGTCTATTGGAGGAGATGGATAACAATTATGATAAACATGGAACAAAAAATTTGCTAATGTTGTAAATTTTGGGTAGCAGTTCACATGACATCTCTTCATTTAAAAAGATGGGTGTGTATCAGTATCTGACCTCATGAAATCCACTTCACTAAAATACTGCCTGTCAACAAGATATAAATAGCTAAAAAAATCAAGCAAATTACAGTAATTTAATCAAAGCAAAAATATTTACACACAGACTATTGTATCAGAAACAGACTGCAAGCAATATCTCACCTCTTTCAGAAGTTCATTTTCAAAACTTTTTTCCTTATTTTTCTACAACACAGAAATTAAATTTGCGTAAAAAAACATTATCCACATGTATAAGAAAATTCACAACAAAACATAATTCATTCAAGCATGAAAAATAAGTCTCACAGACACTGATAGCACAGTGAAAACTAACCATAAAAAATAATTTATCAGCTACACTCATTGGTATAACCTGTGAGCAGACAGCCATTACTGCTTCACAATATTTACCAATTAAATCATCTGGCACTTTCAGTTAATGCACTTGGCAATCCCAGATCACGGCATATCCGAACAATAAATGTCGGAACTATGAGAAGCTAAAAAATAATTTTTAATGACAGACCGTGTCCGAGTTCATAGAGCGTCTGAACTAGCATGACTCGTGACTGAGCTGATCTGCTGGACTGCAGAGTACAGTGATACACAACCAGGTCATAGACACGGTGTCAGACTAATGCAGGAAACTGGAAGTGGCATCACCATATCGACTGCCACTATGGCGCATGGTGAATTTGACACTGTATATAGCCACAACATTACCTTCACTTTGACTGGGTGCTAATGTGTAACCAGTCCTCAGCCAGTTCGACATGTTCGTGGCAATATGACGTCCTTTTTACATGGACTAGTGAGGAACAAGGGCTGGTTGCATAGCGCAGTGGTAGAACGTCGGTCTCTGGCCGGCAAACGTTCCCTATCCCACGCTTTACTTGCAGCCGATGGGTGACCACTATTGTGGGTAAACCATCCGCTACAGGTCAGCCAACCAGGCCAACTCAGCCTTTCATCCTTTGGGGGTCGATAAATGAGTAGTGTGCTGGAATCAGATGTGTGCTACCGTGTATACGGTTGGCGCCATCTGATGAAAACTACGGAGGTAACCGCAGCGGAAAGTAATGGCAGCCTACCACCGGGTGGATGCCTTAAAGTCACACACTGCGGGCTGACTGCCTGTACACTGGGACCAGCTCTGGGCCCAACGCTCGATAATGAGTATGGGAGAACTTTATTTCACCTTTTAGTGAGGCACAGTATTTCTGTACTGCATCGTATCGTGATATTTTGTTTACATCATATTGTATCCACCATATCCTTGAAGAGCCGTTTCATGCCAGTACTATGATATACTACAACATTCATGTTTAGCTTCAAGTGTCAGCATGATATTCTATAACAAAATACATGTAATCATAAATCTCTGCAAACCTTTGAAACAGATTTAGTGGAGTTGTCATCGGCAGGCTTATCGGATGGCTGTGGCTGGCTAGGTGGCTTTTTGGAATGCTTACTCCAGGGACGTTTGTTGTAATTCTCCAGCAGATTGTTAGCAACCATCACCTAACCGTGACAAACATCAGAACCCAGATACGATGCTACATTTGCAAAACAAGGACACCGTAACAGTATTATGAATGTGTGATACAATGCAAAAAATATAACGTATTAAATTACAAGCGTAATGGCACTCAAATAAAGAGCCAAAACATGCAGTGCACTGGCTATGGCGGGTGCTGCTCAGACTGGTAAGTCAGTTTGAGTATACACCACAATGGGACAAACAAAGAAGTGGTACCACACTGGTAAGTCACTAATCAGAGAGAACAGAATGATAAGTAAACACACAGACAGACAGTAGACTAATGCGTTATATTTTTATCACTAGATGCAGCCATAATAACAACACAATTATAAATAACAGACTTGGACCCCGGTACTGCATTTTGATGAACTCGATCAAACACCTAATTGCAATACAATACAATATTCATTTATTGAAAAACTGACAAACCGCAATTTAAAAATAGGCCTACAGAAATATTAAAAGTTAAAAGTTAAGTCAAAAATACATAGTACAAACATAAAGACAAATAAAAAAACACCATCAGTAATTGTCTGACGTCCAACTGGTGCACCCACATGGCAAACTTCATTGAAATATAACATCATGCTTGAATCTGGCCCATTGGCAGTACGGGCCCCATGCAATGAAAACATAATGCAATCCACAAAACAAGAACTATATAACATATTGCAAAGCTGTTAGACGAAAACCGAGCGATCGACACAGGCGAAATGCACGCAAAATATGGTGAAGATCGGCCTTGTGGATTTTGAGTTACATGAGTGGAGAGATAGACAAACTGACATACTAATCACAATACTTTGTGCTCCTCCCTGCGGCAAAGTAAACAAGGCATCTTGTGCATAAATGTAATCAACTATAGTGGCAACAGAAACATACACTGCACCTGAATTTTGGCCGTGTCAATATACGTATTGTTGCAATGAGCGACAGCATCATCAGCACCGGTTGCACTGTGAAATCCAATAAAAGCAAATTTACGAAACACTCCGTCCTTTGTATACTTTAGTGAACAGTCCGTAATCTGACCGTACTTATCAAATAATCGTCTCAGCCTCTCTTCTTTCATCTGTATAGAATGACATAACAAAATAATAACATCATACTAATATAGGTAAAATATGTTCATGGTTTTACACGTAACAGGCTAGTAGGTAGAATACAAGCCAGTGTTTATAATAATGTTAGCATGGTAACTAGTGTTAAGGATAGTTATAAAATTTATCTAGTGGCAAAATTACCTACCCCCCTGCACTTATCGCTCTGTCATTCCGAAACGGAATGGGATATCGCTACCTCAATGAGTGCATAAACAGCGTAAATGATGCCTCTATATTGTGTGAAATTTCGTGAAATTCGGTCCAGTAGTTTTTGAGTTATAGTGGGGGAGAAAATGAAAATTGTGCTGCGACTTGGCTGAAATTTCACAATTTTCGTTCATTTGGCATACTGGCATTCGGAAACGAATTGGAATGTCACAATTTTGGCTTCTGCAGTTTAATCGGCAGTCATTTCCGTACATCCTGTGAAAAATTGGTGAGATTTGAATTTGTGATCCCCGAGTTTTAGGCGAAAGAAGTTGTACGGCCAGAGTCGATAATTGTTACCACGCTTAGTTCATCATCATCATCATCATCATCCACGAGTTTCAGAGCGACGCAAGTCCAGAAGAACTTCAGGGCCGCTGTAGTGTCACTGTCTTTTCCCTGTGGTTATGGCCGGTGACGCGCACTGCCGAACGACCTAACAAACAGCTCAGTCTTCAGAGCGCGCCTAAAACTGTGGACAGTCGGCAGAGACGTGATTGCCATTGGCAACGAATTCCAGACATTCGCAGCGGCGATAGGAAACGCTCAGTCACCGATCGTTTTGTGCAACGAATGAACATAGTTCACCTATATTCGCTATGGGGTGGGTCTGTTAGGCACTCAGGTGATCAGTAAGTTTTTTTCACAAATATTCGCTAGGGGGCTACACTACAGCGCCGAGCGGGCTATACGCTAGGCTTTGCCACGCATTTCTAGTTATTATGTATCAGTTAAAGTGACTCTTGGTACCATTTCCCTGCTGGTTACAGACCAGCGGCCTATGTGTGACGGCTGGACAGGCCAAATCGTCTAAGTTATTGACAGGTCGTGACCGAGGACAGAGTCCGAGGTCTACGACCTGTCAATAACGCAGACGATGGCCTGCCGACGTCACACATAGGCCGCTGCTCTATAAACAGCAGGGAAATGGTACCACGTGTCAGTTTACCATACTTTCAGAACGGGGCGTGTCCCAC
>Ga0209782_1002032_pt1 | contig 11070 bp, 8 predicted proteins | sample WorMetmaBAHAMAS1_FD_187390 | JGI IMG/M metagenome (GOLD analysis project Ga0209782, IMG submission 187390) | Marine gutless worms symbiont microbial communities from Max Planck institute for Marine Microbiology, Germany - Inanidrilus... | ecosystem: Host-associated > Annelida > Digestive system >...
AAAAAAAAAAAAAAAATTGGCACAATTTTTGTACACTATAACTTTATCAAATAGTAACCGATTTGTGAAATTAGTTCACTGTCAGAATCATAAGAAAATTTGTAATAATACCATCACTAAAAATCCCAACCACACCTGTGATGTCACCTTGTGAAATGTCAAATGTCTTAAAAGCAAATTGAAACAAGACGACTACTGCAACAACACATTTTAAGAAATAACAACAGGAAACAACGAGTTTAGTGTCTTAGTTACTGTCTAAAGTAACTGTCACATTCTGCTGTTTTTACACCAAATGTTCAGTGTGTCCACATTGCTGTTGAATGACGCATTCAAGCCAGCAACGCCACTGACCAATGGCGTGATCAAGGAAATGCTGCAACCGTTTGTCCCATCAGTGACATTTCACAAGGTAGTGTAGCAACACACTTGAGGTATGGTGGGATCTTTAGTAATGGTATTATTGCAAATTTTCTCCTGATTCTGACCGTGAAGCAATGTCAAAAATCGGTTAACATTTGACAAAGTTATGGCATACAAAAATGTGCAACTTTTTTGGACCACCCTGTAAGCTCACGTCTCAGAATCAGCTAAACTGCGGCTTATTGCAGTGAAGGTAAACTGAACAAGTACATCGTTATATAGCATTTCATTCTATACTTGTGCACTGCACAAGAATATCTTCACACAGTACAACGAAATGGATTTGATAACTGGAGCTGTGCTATGATACTCACAACTGGCTGTCACGGTCTCTCTCCATGTATGGTACGGGGCTTCATTACAACGGACCGAGACGACAAAAAAGAAGCATTCGTCAGACTGGGCTTGGCTGGACCAAAATCTTGCCGGGCCGGGCAGAATAATGTTGGCCTAAGCAGACCTTTACCGGTACTTTGTAATTAATTTATCATCAACATTTTATTTCTGCAGTTAATCATTTGTATTAAGAGCTATTGCAACTTGATGCAAGACACATTACCTTGTTTAGACTCACATCTTTGCTTTTCTTGCCACTCGACTTAGCAGCTGATGTTTTACAATGTAGCGAATGCAGCTGGAAATTCAACTGCGGAACTTGTTGGCCACAATTGGAACAGCATAACATCGGCACGGCTGGGCCAGTTTTATCACATTTGGCATCTGTTTCTGTCAGATTATTGAAGCCAACATGCTCTGCCACATCTGTAGTCATGTCAACAGCTTCTTCACACGGTTGCTGTGACCTGCTAATGTGTTCGTCCAATAACGACATGTGTGTATCGACATCAGTTAAAATGCGATTCTCAGTCTGGCCCGGAATAACATCTGTATCACTTGTGAATGAACTGACTTCAGTTACACTGACATCTGACGACAGACTGTTACTGGCAACAGAATCCACCTTGTTAATATCTTCAAGTGGTTTAGAGTCGGTTTTGAAAACTTCTATACGTCTCTCGTGACCCTCTCCTTTGCTGATGTGCAGCAGACCTAGCTGTTCTGATATCTGTCACACAATGCAGCAAAGCGACCTTTAAACACATGATGATGGTCACAAATCACAATTATGAAATTTAATAAGAAATAAGGTTGCAGCAGGCATACCTCATGAACTAAATATCTTTCATGCGAATTCAGTGTTGACGGAAACTCATGAACAGTTTTGCCTTTGTCACTGGCAAATTCTGATAAAATTTTAACAAAATGTTCGCGGTTTCTGTAATTGTAAAACACAACACATAACAATGTCTAGTAAAAATGTTAATACTACAAACAGTTAAAGGCATTTAATACGACAGAACAGCAGATGATCTGAACTGGGACAGATAAGAAAATAAACAAAAACCAGAAATAACGTTTGACCAGTTAACAAAGATAAATCACAAATGTGATAATTTGTGAATGAGTTTTAATGAACAGCTTATTGACATTAAGCATAAATTCTACGGAAGCGTTTTCCTCATAGTTTCCTCGTGACATGCTTGCAGACACGCCCAAGATATGCAACATCGTAACAAGTTACGAGGACGTCGCACATGTCTTTCTCCAAATTCCACAGTCTGACACGCACAACTTGTTGCGGACATGTCAGCGACACGCCGGACTATCTTGACATGTTGGATGGTCTGAAAGTCACTAGCATCGTCATACGATACTTCCTATTTCCTCGTCACATGTCAGCGACATCCTCGTGACATTTGCTATGAGGGTGCTGCAAGGAAACTGCTCCCATGGAATTTAGGCTTTACTATGGAGAAAGAATTATAAGGAATTGCATCTCAGCGCTTCATTTGTCATCGCTGAAAAGAGTGGTCATATTGACACTGTTTATAAAGCCAAGATGTCCTTATTCACGATGCATAAGTTTTTTAACAGCAATATTTAGCATCAATGCTGTTGTAATAAAAAGACTATTTTATTTCTAAAAGAGAAAATTGTGGGACAAAAGTGGTGGGCATGTAATTTTATGTACTGACACTCGCCAATTCCTACTGACCAACTTTGCTTGTTCTTAATGTATATGTGGAGTTTAATCCATACAACAAGTTTGCAGCAAGATAAATGCAGCACTCTATTAAAACATATCTGGATACTAAAAATAAGCCATTCAAACACATATCATAATGCAATATTATAAAAAATGCCATTATACAGCTTGTGGTGCAACTTTGTGAAATCTAACATCAATGCAGAAACAGATGTAGAAATCACAATTGTCTGAGTTCTTTCTAATAATTACAATAGAAATTATATAAACTAATTTACAGTGTAGACACTAACGTGCTACACTTGTCACTGGCATGTGTTGACTGTGCAATGTTCGTCTGACCAACATCAGCTTCTTTTAGTCTGTCAGCCTGTTCATAGGGAACAATCTTCTTCTTTCGACTGTGTCGCTTTTCGGCACTATTTGCAGTCACAACTGGAGTTGTAACTTTTCGTCGCAGATCAACCCCATTAGGCAGTCCAATAATTCTGTGCCCAGTAGCATCACCGCCTGTCAGAAAACGACCATTTCTATAAAACTCATTAGACACAAATAATAGCAAAAAACACAATAGGAGTGGCAGGACACTTTGAAAAGTACTGTGGCCACTAGCCCGTGCTAAGTTTTATACTTAATTTGTGTAAAACGTATTATACCTGCTAGAATCTTACCATACGGTATATGGAAATGTACGAATGTGTAGGACAGTCATGACAGAGAAACAGTGCAACTGCTGCACATGCTGAAGTTTGTGTAAACAACACACAGTGCAAAAAACTGCTACGACCAAACGAGCAATCTATAGCCGTAGAGCACCTGAAGGTGTGATGGCTATCGCTGCCATAGTGGCGCACTCATGGAGCTGCCCTTCTGTAACAAGTCAACCCACAATGTGGTATCAAGAATGCACTGCACACACTGCTAGGACCTAGGTTACTTGGCCAACTCAGCCTTGCATCCCTTGGGGTCACTAATTTGGGTACCAGCTTAAACCGGTAGGACTGTCACCTCCGCTGGGTGGCAGGTAACACTGTGTGTGATCCCATATGACACGTGAGTTCCCATAGCAGTAAGGCATGTTTGCAAACTGCTACACTCTGTTTACTTTGCTTTACTTCTACTGCAACAGTTCAGTTGCTGGATGGACGTATGTTACTAGATGACAGTAGATATAAACCTCAACAGTTCATGTCACTAGTTACATCAACCACAATTACCACGACTCACGCTGCTACTGCAATCACTAAATTTTTTAATGGTCATTTTCCAGTTGACCTTGGTTAGCCAGTTCATACTGGTTTTCTTCCTCCACTTGCTATCGATAAGAACCTTTCAGAGATAACTGACAAAGGACCGATTACAAGCCAGATGCCCTCCTGATGACCAACAATGTCAAAAAAACTAAAGGGAACTCGAAAAAAATTAACTGATTCTAACCAAGAACAACATGTTACTGGTCTTATCCTTTTTCGATCCATTCTGAGAAAGGGGCAATTCTCGCTTTATGCCGGCTCGGCAATGCAATCACGGTCTACGTTAGCATACAGACAAGCTGTGACTTGAATATACCCTGGAGATATTGCTCGGCTGATCTGACTTCTCCGCAGTCGATGATGTGCTCAACCAAAGATTTGATGAACGCGTGATGGCTAACTGTGTCAGTGTCACAGACCACCGCCAAGTGGCGCCTTGCTCTTGTCACTGCCACGTTTATACGACGATCTTCAGCTAGAAAACCAATCTCACCTGCCCAACCCAGGACACACATTCACACGCGCTTGACAACTCACAATATGATGAAGATATCAATAAACAGGACTTAACAAGAGGGTCTAGCAGTGGCTAGCATAGCGCGAGATGTTATTGTTTAGATTACCCCTCCCCACGGCCACAATGCGTGGTAAATTTGGATCGGCATTTGAAACCTAAATTAGCTATAATGCGCCAATGCACTTCCGTCACAGACAGACAGACGGACAGTGACATCGTAGAATAAGCGCGAGATGTATATATTACACCTCGCGCTAAAAATGGACTGCAGCAACATTAAATACTATAACAAGGCTTCGATGACTAAGCATGTCTCAACATGCTGACTGTCAATAAAGTCTGCAGCAGTAACCCTAGCTTCACACATTCTTACTACTTAAATTCCAGGACTTTCCAAAATGGAAAACTATTTTTCCGGGATGTTCTCTAAATTTGGTTATGTATAATTTAAAGTAAATGTCAGAAGTTAATAACCAAAAAGCAAAAACAAAAACAAATGCAAGCAAATTGATAACTTGTAAAAACATACCCACTACATACAGACACATAATGTATACCCCTAATGTTGACAGCCAGCTATCAAATTTAAAAACACTGTTATTTCAGTATCATACTTTCGATAACAAAATTTGGATACATTTCAGAACTTTTGAAGACCAAAAAGACTTCCTAGAACTTTTTACAGCACTAAAATCTGAGGAAAAAAATATCAAAGATATTTTAGTAAGAGCTTTCCAGGATGCAAGGGAACCCTGTTACCACTACGTGCAGACTCAGCAAACTGCAAAGCAATATGATGCACAAACCACTAGAATTGGAACGGACTAATGAGATGACCACAGCTTCCTTCTCACGGCCTTGAAATCCATCAACGGACTTCACCTCCAAGCGTGGATACTTTGGCAACAACCGCATTCTCAGCAATTCAACCTAATTGCAACAGAAAAACACTTTCGGAAATCTACCACTCTGTTTCTACAGTAGCAGATAGATTTCTGTAGTCAACAGACAGTATGGAGGACAAACTGCACATAAAATCATGTATATGACTGCCACAAAACTACACTACTACCTGTAGATTGTAAGGCGATATAACACCAACATCATCTTGGGAAACGCCACTGGATATCAATTTCTGGACATGCACGGCTGCAACGTCAGCTTCACCTATTAATTGTTAATCACATCTCATTTTATACTTTCAGTCACCACTCGCAGAATAAATAAGCTAATTCAATCAATAAATTAATCAAAGTCAAAAAGCAAAATTATTATAACTGCCTATTCAAACGAAATTCTCGTAAATGCCTGCAACTAGTTAGTACACATGCTCCAAAAAGCAATGCAAGTTATACATTATTATTCTCTGTTTTACTGGGCATGGCACTGCAGGATATCGTAATTTACCAGAACAGATATGTATGTTACTGTTTACGATACTTAACCGAATAGTGTTCAATACAGATAAGCTTTGCTTTAATCTAGTAGTGGTACTATTTCAGTTTAGATCAGTTGGTATGATGAACAGAAGCTGTGCAGTCCATATAACATAGCATGCAGCACAATCATGTCACTGTTGTCAGGCAAGAGCATCAGTCTTTAGAGTATTCTGATGCTTGAGATCATACAGTCAAATGAAAGAATGACAATAAATCTATCAACATTCGTTTATTAAGGCACGACAAAGTGGAAGACAATAGTCGTTATCGCAACTTCTCCATCCGCAATCTATGAGCAAATACTGAATTAGATTAAAAACTTAATATGTTATGAAATTGTGCAAGAATGTGACAACTCAACAGAGTGAGTATTACTGCACAGCCGGAAAACTGGAAATTAAGCAGTATTTATTTTATCTATTAGCACAAAGTACAATACATACAATAATCAGCACTGATATTAATAATATGGAAATAGTGCTAATTGGACAAAAAGGCTCAATGAGCACTTACAGATGCCCATAATGAAACCTACATGCAAGGTTCACATGCAAGTACAAAAAGACGTCTACACGAATTATAAAGCAAAGATTACAACCTCTAATGACTATGTGTCAGACACTGCAACTTTTACATGTTATGCCAATTACATAAAATCGACAATAAAACAGTCGTTGTTATAAATAAAGCACTGCACACTCACCTTCATTGCCTTTTGACTCATTACTAGCAACATCAAGTTCACCGAGGTTACAGCCTGCAGTGTCAATCAACAGTAATGGAATACATGTGTCTTCGTTGTCACCAACATTTGACAGGTCTCTACAGATAAAGAACACAGCAGCAGAAATATCAACAGCACAGTTTTCACATCTAATGATAAAAAATATGACAATTATTCGGGTTTTAAATAAGCGATCAATCTTGAGTGATTTTTAACAGAATCTGATACTGCTCTTTAGAATACAGCATCCAATTCAGAGACGTGAAATCAACACTTAAGTGAATTTAAAAAAACATGCTGCCATCTAAGAACATAGATAATGCAGCTGCAAGGAGTACTATCCATTATATGCACATGCAAACTCTTTATCAGTGCTGCCGTCATGAAGAATGCTGTATGCCTGTGTAAATTATGCAGATGCCCTTCCTGCCACCTAACTATGTCAAAACACCGACCGAGACTCCAGGCACCAGGGGACAAATGCCCACTGCTCTCATCCTCTCTTCATCCACCTCCAAACTCCTGACAATAGGGTTGTTGTTGTTATTGTTATTGTTGTAACAACGACGACTATTATTATTATTATTATTATTATTATTTTTTTACCCTCGGTAAATATAATCCCGAGGGACGACAAAAATTAGATCGATTACAAAAAATTTTAAGCTGGAGTGCCAGTCTCTGCCTCCTCATCAACAAAACTGTCGTGCAGCAGAACAGCATTAAATCGCTGAATCAGCATGGACAACTGCTGGAATAAAAAGTTGCCTTCTTATTATTATTATTATTAAAAAAGAACTGATTATAGTGATGCATCACAAAGTTGCAGAGGCAGCGTGCGAGGGATTGGTTACCTCACTAACTTTACACCAGTACTCTCCACTAACAGCAGTGTAAACACACCGTAATATTTTAACTTTGAAACATACCGCAGTAGGTGTTCAGCAACAGAAGAATGGGCAACGAGCTGACCCTGGTACATCTGCTCAGACGACCAGCTCATGATAGTGCCGTGCATGCGATACTGAACTGTCAACATTCTCACAAGCTCGTCACCGGAAGCGCCGCCACTCAACCGGCGTTCCATCAACGTTACACTAAGCCCTTCCTCGCTGGCACTGGCTCAACACACACCGACACCGGCAGTCATTCAAACACTAGCAACTCACCACATTAACATCAGTCACCAATCAACATCACAATCTCCTCACAGAATGAGTAATGATATCGTCTAGATACATTAGACATCATTCTTTGTGTCTGCATACTAGCTCTTTCGGTGGTAATGTCAACAAAATTTAACCACACGGGCTAAGTGCAGACGTCAACTAAAGTTGACTAACGGTAGGGTGTTGCAACGTCACGTTTGTGTTAACAGTAATTGATAGGTCAATGACACTTATATCCAATTCACAGCTCCCGACACGACACAACGTGACAGTCGAGTTGTGTTGTGTAGAGTTGTATGAACAAAACTAATTATTTTGAATGTGTTCAGACTCCTGCAGACTGTCGCCAATTCAATTCACTGCCTGACATGCTCAACTCGACAATCAAGTTGTGTCGAGTCGGGCGGTGTGAATTGGCGATTAGTGTAAGGTCACTCACCAATTGGATGAACAGCAATAAAAGGTTAGTCAGCACTATAAGCATCAACTGCATTACTCAAAGTTCTGATTACAGACAATACGTATGATATCCCTCTATGGTTTCTATTTACCAATACTGAACATGCAATTATATTACAAAAAACATCACTGCAGTGAATGAGACACCACTGCCATCAGCAAGCTGCAGTGAACTGCAAAATAGACTGCAGTAATCAAAACCAATGTCTTCAATCTGCTATATCCACCCCACTATTAGGGTGTGACAGAAGCATGTGCTCTGTCACCAATATATGCATGTTAGCCTGTTATGCTACATCACTTCTATGCCACAATTAGACAACTATGTCCAAATTAAAATGGAACTGTTTGGCAGAGCATATGGGGAACTCTCCTTAGCACCATCATGATAGTTCTCTATAAGAGGGGGCATATATAACTTCTTGTATTGTATTGTACAGTATTACATAACTGGCAAAGATAGTCTTCCAGAACAAGCAGAGAAGGAAAACTAGATGGGGAACCAGATAATTTAGGTTTACCTAGAAACTGGTCATTAAAATAAAGGCAGGCAGGTCAGTAGGCAAAATCACTGCATAATTGTGTTCTAAGTTTTAATGCCCTGTACATACCATTCACTTATTATTGTCGGTGGAAGCTGCTTGTGATCGCCAGCTAATATGCACCGGTCACCACGCAGTAATGCAATCCAGCATGCAACCTCCAAAGCCTTTTATCAACACAGACATTTTTCAAACCTATAATCACTTAAAAACGATGATATTTGACCAAATCATGCACTTATTGTTTTCAGGCCTTTAAAATGCTATACAGCAGAATAATTTTCTCCATATAATATCAGATTTTTATCATGATATGCCATACGCATGTTGTGCTTATTACTAAAAGCATGAAGCATGAAGTCCATCCGTCTATAATGTTGCTGGCATCTAGGCTACCTGCATGCCAAAACTAACCCTGATAGTAGTATCCTGCGATCCCATATTCTACTCAGAAAGACCAGTGGATATGGAAAAATCTGGAGTTTTGCATTTCGGCGGCAATAATCTCTGAGTATAACAGCTTGAATGTTGCACTATCGCAGCATCTGCTGAGATTCTTCTTGTAACTTCTCACGAGTGCATTTGTTGAGGGTACTTTGGCACTGTTGGTGGGGCATCTACTTCCAATTTATTAAGTATTATTCTAGCCCAACCAAAACAATTATAGAAAAAAAGGCAGGTTGAACAAAAACTGAAAGTAGTAGTAGTTTTTGCTGAGTGCATTATTACTAACATATGAGCATCATTCAGGTGATATGCAACGGTTTTTCACAAAATTGATGAACAGTAGTTTCTAATTGCTTACTGCATAATAGATTTTGATAAATAACATCATAAAATGCTGAAAAGTGAAATTTAATGGTCTTTTTCACTAGTTTAGTTATTCTTGGGCAATTTCCGTCATTTGTGATGTCATACCAGTTGCTTACGTTGATATTCCCCATGTAAAGAAGTCTTTTCACCAGTTTTTTCCATCCTCAGTAATTTGTTTTTATAGGACGAAATTAACGCTAATCTTACTATAACCACAGGCTAGTATTTTACATGTGTAGGTCGCATGGTATTATATACAGCGGGAGTGCATGCCAATGTATTGCCAGGGATCCGGCCACATTGTCACGTGCAACGGTGTTGCTGATTCTATTTTACCAAAGAAAGTCGTATTTTGCTATTTATCAACAAGAAACCTAAATGAAAACAGTCAGTACAGTCAACATTTTCACTATCATCAGTCAACAGACGAATGTTTCCTTGGTATGACGTCATCACTTGCAAAAGTAAACAAATCTTCGGGTGCGCACCTTTTAGATGCTTTTTCGGTAATTATATTCAGATATGTTTGATTATATTAAAGGAAGACGACCAGCAGTTTACTTTAAAACCAAAAAAATCGTTGCATATCATCTTTAAAAAACAACGTGCAGTAACATATGTTACCAAATAGTCTCACAAGAAATGAGTATACCATACTGCAGTTAGAACACCAAACATTACAAAGCTACTAAACTGACTTAGCGGCATATAAAACTAATTAACTGATTGCAGACAGCATACAACCTGAGAGCACTCGTCAATTACAACAACATCAAATCTATGCTGGTCCAGTGCATTCAGCGGGCCGTCATCGGAGACTGTCGTCAGTGTTGAAAGAACGACAGCCGCTCGCCGAATAATGTCGTTGACAGCAGATGACTCTCGCTGTCGCAGTTCACGCCGCAGTGACTTTATGTCATCGCGAATGTGACGACGTTCACCCTGATCATGAGCTTGTCGCAGACGAGACTGTACACACAGCACACTGTGGACTATCCCAATTATAGTAACACTACAGTTAGTGTGGACATTCGAGAAACGGTTTTGTTGTTCCAGTGGCTGCATATATAGCATCTGCAGGGGAATGTGGCGACCTTCCTGAGCATATCTGATACTGAATGCCATTGTTTGTGTTCTGGGCTTCGATCTGCCATACACACTGTGGTGCACTGTAAACTGGTTCAGAGCAGGTTAAGGTCATTGTGGATCCTGCTTCAAGAAGTGGGGTCTGTTATCATTGGAGTTGTCTCCCTGAGCTGATATCGAGACAATGAGCGACATTGTGGAGTCTTGTCCTCTCAACGAACTGGACGGTGGTACTCATCGTCTTAACTTCAGTTACAAAACTGCCATTCAGTGGTTGAACACACATCTCACATGATGCAAACAACAACAACAACAAGAACTGAGTAATAAAGCAGCCCGCGTAGTGAGGATGTATAGGTTTTGCCTTGTGTGTGTGTCTGTCTGGGTGCCAAAAAGTGATAATTTCATCAAAACATCACATTTTGCATTTACCTGGGGGGGGGGAGTTAGACCCATTCAGGCAAGTCCGTCTGTCCATTTGTCGGACCGGGCCCGGGTGTCTGTCCGGAGCATTATGCCTATTTAACGGACTTCGTTCAACTCCTAATCACTTTCAAACACTGCCTGGGTATGCTGACAAAAAAGCATACCCCCCACC
>Ga0209782_1002033_pt1 | contig 11070 bp, 2 predicted proteins | sample WorMetmaBAHAMAS1_FD_187390 | JGI IMG/M metagenome (GOLD analysis project Ga0209782, IMG submission 187390) | Marine gutless worms symbiont microbial communities from Max Planck institute for Marine Microbiology, Germany - Inanidrilus... | ecosystem: Host-associated > Annelida > Digestive system >...
ATAACTTGAAAACCACATGGCTGAACTTCACCAATTTTTTGTGCTTGCTGTTTATGGTTCTGGATTAGTTTTCCTGTCTCTGGCGGTGTTGCAGTGTATTATCCACTTCTGGTTTTGTGAATAACATTGGCACTGTGGCGTGTCATGTGTATTCCTAAGTGACGATAGAATATGAAAGCATAACAGTTGAGACCGTCAACCGTATTTTGCTCAGTGATAAAGACCAACAAGTACTTGTCGTGAGTTTGCACTGAGGGCGAAATCTTCGATTTACTATTGTTTTGCTTAGTAATTTACTAATCGTAGTTTGCATTATAACAGTTTTAGGTAAAATTTGTTTACACTTGAAAGTGTACTTGCTGTTTATTGTTTCAGTGAAGTCTGTATATTTTATCATTTTGTTTAGGTTTCTTCATTCCTGGTTTCCCAAAGCTTCTACGATTTCAGAGTCATCATGACAAAATATTAAAGAGGTGTTTGAAAAGACTGAAGAAGCACTTAGTTAGCAGATGTTCAATTACTTTACCTAGGTCCGGTTTTTCCACAGCAAATTAATCTCCCGTTAATTTAATCTGGCATTAAAACGACATCTGAGTAAATTGATCATTATCTGCCGGATTTAATGCCTGATTCAATTAACGGGAGATTAATTTGCTGTGGAAAAACCGGACCTTAATCTTCTTATCTGCATTTATTTTATGTTTGCTGTGAGAATATAAAATGAAACATTTAGTCTGGATTTTTCATTTTTGCATAAGTTTGTTGTTAACATAAATGGAGAAAGAGATGGATAATATGATACGATACTGAATATTGCATGCAAAAGCTGACAGAAAAGTCAGGTCAGCTTAATGTACTGTACTGAGCCAGAAATAGAAAAGAACAATGATAAATTTAAAAACAAAAGTTATATTGCTCAGAAGAAATGGTGCCATGTGATAGTCCATAAAAATGTGTCATTTGTTTTCAAATACTTGTTGTCAAAAATGTGTTGAAAATCCAGTTCATTTTTTGCCATTTTTTAGTTGTTGGTGATATTTATATCACAGTGTCTGTATGTGTCAGTATTTGAGATGCATTACTGTTATTAGCATACGTGTTGAAATAGTGCATTTTAAGTAATACTCCTGATCATGTGGTAATTGTTTTCATTATATGTTGTAGGACAAGAATGACATTTATTCCAGCCTGTACACCATCAAATGGTTTATGCAGTGCTTTTTAGACAGAGTTAGTCGCATTCATTGTTTTTTGATTCGTTAACGTTCTGTTTTATAGCACTTTCAGAATTCCTGATGTTGTTATATTATCACTTTTTATAATGCATTGTAATTTATAAAAATATGTTTCATGCTGTACATTTAACATAACATCAGCTTTAATTTAAAATGAAGTAGTATACACTGTACGGTGTGTTAAATAATAAATTAACTTAATTTTAATTGTGAACATGGATTTATCATATCATTATTTAATTTTGTTTATTTAAAATTTTTTATTTGTCTCTCTTCACTGTGTACAATACTGCATTTTTTAGCATATGCTGATAGCTCTATATCATTGACTGTGAAATGTTGTGTAAAATTAGCATAGTGTACAGTCAGTTGCTGTGATAAACATAGTATGTATTGTATTTTTATTTGCTGTGGTATTGAAGATAGCAAATATCTATGGGCTGTCAGCTTTTAAGTTTGTAGCATGGCAGATTTTTTGACAATTTCTTCTCTGTTGTAGGTGCCTTTTCGTTTAGTTCTGCGGCTTTGGGACATTTTCATCTTACAAGGAGAACGACTGTTAGTTGCCATGAGTTTTAATATAATGAAACTGCACAGACGTTAGTATTAGTTTTTACTGTCTTATCAACATTTCTACTTACATGTTTAATTTTTTTTATGTGTATCCACTTTGTTAAGTATAGCATGGATTGAGTGTGTAATGTGTATATCGAAAAAAAAACATCATGTGTAAGTAAGCATTTTGAACTGTCATAGAAACATTACCTTGTATTTGTTTTCTAATATGACTAACTAAAAGCGTGCTGAAGTAAAAGTTTATTGGCAGTTTTTGGCACTTTTTCTACTGCATTACATCATTGATACAGGGCAACAAGTTGATAGCATGAGATGTTGCCACAGCAATCTACATGTTAAACGGTTGGATGTTTTTCATGTCCTTGGTGGGCAAGCATGATGTTGTATATGTATTTCTCTACTAGTTACATTCTAGAGTGCTAAGTAAACATGTTGTGTTACATGTATTCCATAAATGATTGCTTTTGCTCTATGATCTTTTAAAAATAGAATATCTACATCTGATAGCATTAAATAAAACTATTGATGTGAAAAAGACTCTTATTTGCATATTATGTATTTACAGGGAAAATACTGCGCCAGTCGGCAGATGAACTCATTACATTCTTCCAGTCCGACCTTATGTCAGACTTTGGCTTCGATGACGATTACGTAATTCAGTCACTGGTGATAAGCATGCAGGAACTGCACAGGATGAAACTGGAGCTTCCTGCAGCACCGCGGCCGGGCGATGCTGTGGAAATGCCAACAAAGCCGTTTGGCAGTTTTGATCCACCAAGTGTTGAGCAGTTCATCGCTAGCATGCAGCCGGAAGCTGCAAACGGAGAGTTCTTAGGCCGGCCAACTATACCAGCCGACGGCGGGCCGGTTGTCATACCCGAGGCACTGATGAAGAGGCATGCGTCAGACTGGTCGTTTCTAGCGAGAGAAAATGACGAGGTCAGCTCTTATCATCCTTCTATTGCGGCAACTGACTGTCCCAGTTCCCGGACGTCGCTGGTTAGCAGCCTGCTGGACAATATTGCTAGTGTGTCGACAAGCAGCAATGAGCCTGGTATTGTTAGCTTTACGGAGGCTGAATGCGCAGTAAGCAGCAGAACGACACTGACTGATCGCAGTGCAGATGCCAACTCAGAATATGACAATGTCGTTCCAGGCGGCTGCGACGAGTTCTCAAGTGTGTACGAACAGGAGCTGGAGCAGACTTTAGAAAGCATAGAACAGGAAATACAAGAGCTTCTCGGCATCCATGGTGATAGCAATAAACACAGTGAAGCTGTAAACTCAGCAGCAGTCACGCACAATGGCTGTTTGTATTCACCGTCCACATCCATCGCTGTTGCACAGCAGCAGAATCATCATCTCGTCGACTCGTACGTTTGTCGTTCGCCACGCACCGAGTCGTCAACAGCAGTAGATGCTGTACGTCCGTCCACAGCCGTAGCAGCTGCCACTGTTTCAGCTCCAGTCACATCAAGGTCCAACGCTAATTTCTTTTGGCCTTCTCAGCAGCCTGATGACGTTGTTATACCAATACAGCACCTGCCATTAACTGCCCCATGCTGCCCATCCGTGAAGCCGCAGCCAAAATACACACCAATGTCACCCAATGCAAAACCGCAGTCAACTGCATCGGCGCTGACTCCAATACCAGTCCTTCACTTGCGATCAGTGCCAATTGCACAGTTCAGCAGCATTACGGCAACTAGTAACTCAGTACCTTCATCATTTACCAATGGCTGCTAGTTCTTTGACTAGTAGCAGCACCTAGTGCTGAATGCAGTGTACTTTGAAAGCTGGTTATTTAATTCTATATTTTGGCACAAAGCATGCTGTCTTACTAAAGATGTTAACTTTAGTTTATTTTATTGTAGTATCTATCTTGTATTTGCTCCAACTTTAGTACAACATCTCTAGAAGAGCAATACATTCCTCCATTAAGCAATAACCTTTTTAACACAATAAATAAAAAACACATAGAAGCTGTTGTTTCATTATTTAGCCCACCCAGCGTGCTTGCCCGGTGTGCTATATATTTTGCGGATGTTTTTTCTTTATTTTAAATTTTTTTAATGGTTGACCCTGGAGCAAATCAATCTCAGGAACTACTGAATGGATCTTCCTGGGTTTTTAGAGTTAGGTAAACGCTTTATAAATCCTGCAATAATTTGGCGATCGATCAAGGGACACCATGGCAACCAATTGAAGTCGCAGAATTGGCATGTTTTTTGCGGACCAATCTTCATTGTCGTGCTGCTATTCTGAAATTAATTGGAATATCGGAACGCCATTGGGCAGCTTAGAAGTGCATTGAACGTGGCTACATCGTGTATTAGGTTTGGTGCAGTAACTCCAGAGAAACTTTTCTTGTTTATGTATTTGTGTGAAAAAGATTGCAAAAATGGGCATATCTGGCAATTATATAAGAATGTTCAGGACCGATCTTGACCAAACTTTCAGCTTTGATAAACATGTGGGTGGGAATGATTAAACTGACGTTAGTTTTAAGATCGCTCAATGGATGTTGCTATGGTAACCAATTAATTGGGGGGCTTTTTCAATCGACGAAATTGACCACTGTCAGTCTGTACTTTGGCGTTCTGAAACGGAATGCAGTATTGCCATCTACATAAGGGCATTAACACCTACGATGATGGAGCTGCATTATGTAAAAATTTGGTGCACTTATGGTGCAGTTAGCCCTGAGATAACGTTTCTCATTTGTGTCGTCTTGTATGTTATTGGGCAAAAATTGGCCTATGATCTCCGTTCGTCGCACTGGCATTTCCAAATGTGTTGGATGATTGAATTGTCAATGAGTGCATTTAAAGCATCGATGGTACATTGACATTTCGTGGGTTTCTATCCAGTACTTCTGCACTTAATGCCGCTCAACTGTATGCAGCTCGCGTCAGTCAGCACTAGTTAATTCATATGCATTTATTAGGGGGCAGCACGTTTGTGTTTCACTACTACTCGCTAGGGGGCGCACTGGTATGCCAGGCAGGCTATACATTTGGCTTTGCCATGCTTTTCTAGTTGTATTTTTTACAAGAAAATTTTGAAATATTTACTTTCATAACAGTGTAAAAAGTAAAACTTATGTGCAAATGCAAATGAGTTTTGCAAAGCAATTCACATTTTTTTCATTTAACTTTAATGTCTGTTGATTGTTTTGAGAGAGTGCTATGGCAGTTGCTCATTGACTGCAATATTGTACGTAAGTAAATAAATGTTTTTCTAAGGTGCCACATATCGGAGGTCACAAAACTTATGAATGACACAGCTGAGAGGAATCAGTGCAGACGTGCTGTTTGTTTTTTCGTATTGTCCTTTACTGAATCCTGCTTAGTATGTCTGCAAAATTTAACAGTAATTACTTTATAAATAGTTGAAAATTTTTACTTGTTCAAAATTTTTAATCTGCTAACTTTCAGTATTTTTGTGACTGTGTCAGTAGCACTGTAAACTGTCTATTGTCTTTTAGTTTAGTGGTATTTATCTTTCTCTTAGCGTTTTGAGTGTTTGCATAACAAGATGTATAACTGAGCAGTAAATTATTAAATGCTTTAATGCTGTAGTGATTTTGCAGTAAATGTGTATTATATGTCTATCTTCAGTGCTCTAGTGCTGTTGATTGAGCGGTAAGAAGGGTTTCCAACTTGTAAGAAACGGCTTCACAAATCCAAAATGTTACTTATGGGAGACCCACCATACCTGGAGTAATTCCTGTAAACTGTTATGTATACAGTGAAAGTAGAAGTAAATTTATCGAAATAAACTGGAATTAACAAGTGAATACATTTGATTAATGTGTTAACTACTTTCAGTTGACAACAGTTTGGCTTCACATTAATTGTTCACTATGCTCACAGGTTATCCGGTTTGCAATTGTTACTTGAATTTTTGTGAGCACTGTTAGTGCTTCTGTGCTCGTGCATCTCTTATCCTGCCTTTTGTGTTGTAACCAGCATTTATGCAGTTACTCTGTCGTACAACTGTATCGTTAGTGGCAGCATGGCTTTTATTTACAATGCTTTGTTGTATTTTTGGTAGAAACCTTGCTAAATACAATGTAGTTCGTGTTGTTTAGTTTGTGCCAAACTGCCCTGAGCAATATCAGTTTTTGCATCTGTCATTTTGTGTGATGGAAATAAAAAGCTTTTACCGTGCTAGCTAGTATGGTATGACCATGGGTATGTCCGTCTGTCTGAGTCCATCATCTGTTACAAGCCACAATAGCCCAGGTAATCTCTAGTTTTATACTGCCATTGATCTTTGCAAACTTTCATTCGGCTCCGAATGCAGGTGGTTGCTTAGGTTAAAGTTGGCAGTTTTTCACCAATATTTCTCGGTATCCCAGAAATAGTGCAAGATATGAACATAGTTACTGTGAGGCTAATAGAAACTTGTATTCACCATTACAAATTGTGCTATTTCCAGTGACCTTGAGTGACCCATAACTAGCCAAAACCACCTCGTTTTTTACTTTTTGTTTTGGCTTTTATATCTTTATAACTAATGGAAAGAGAAACTTTAATTGTGGCATATAAGTTGATCATAACAAGTCTCAGCCTGTGGATGAATAACTGTCCTGAAAGGGGCATGGTAACGTCAAGTGATTTTAAATTTTGGAGCCATCCCCATGAGGTGTCTGAAATAAGTAAGGCTACAGTTTTCAAATTAAATAATTAGGTAGGCCATAACAGTGTCAGGGTAATAGCCCCCATATGGCTTCTAAATTGTTGGTCCACTAACAGGTCTCTGAAATGGGCAAAGCTAGACATTTCAAATTTGGCATTCATGTTGATCATGTGTCAGTACTAGTATATGCATGATAGATTACCTTTGAAAAGAATGCGTCAGGGTCACGTAACCTCTTTAAATTTTGGGAAGTAAATGACATATCTTGGAAATGGTGCAAGATAAGAGTCATAGTTACAATGGAAGACTAGTATGAAATTCTATGTGACCTATCAAATGGTACCATAACCTAGAATGACCGTGAAGGTCATTGTAGTTGTTTGAACCTTTCTAAACTTTACATTTTGCAAAACAGCATATGTTTGGCAGCACTGCAATTATGTGCAATTGGCAAGTGTATAAGATCTGTAATTTCAACAGTTGTATTGAACCTGAAGGACTTAACAAGGTTATGGGCAGTCATATACACATTCGAAATGGTAAGGTAGTGATGTTACTACGGACCACTGATAGGAAGCAGTGTATCAGATTTCATTATTTTTCACGACTTTGAGTGACTTTCAGAGTGATGACCTATTGCAGGCCTTTTAAAATGTTAAGTTCTGTACAGTTTTGCAGAAGTTGTCAAGATTTCAACTGATGTAGTGTGTCACAATCCCTATGCAACAGCTGAGCTTCTTGTTAATGCTATTTCTGTATTTACTTATGCACTGTGATCTCTAAAAATTTGTGTACTAAATGATTATGGCTGCAAGAAAATCACAATCACTGCGAATACCATGAATTTGAGTGCGTGCTGTGATTTTTGGACGTTGCTGTAATTTTGTGTCACGGCCATGATTATTGGCAGATTATGTACAAAATCATCATTGTGGATGTGCACAAAATGTCACAGCATTGTTCTTTTTTGCCAGGTCTGAGCCAGTTTATTACTTCACATGACTTCATTTTATTTTTTTGTAATTTCACAAAGTTTTGTTATTTTCATGGCTTTTTTATCTGGTACATAATTATAACATATATATGGAGAGGCTCCACTGGCATGGTGTAACTCAACTTCATAACAGTGTTACTCATCTGCATTAACAGTGCAGCTGAAAGGCAGTAAATAGCTATGAGTATTGAATGCTGTGATTTACTGTAATTTTCTCAATTTTTCCTAAATGATTTTGTGGATTTTTCACTGTAATTTTCTTGCAGCCTAATAATTATCATTTGCCTAATGTGAATCTGAATGTTGCAGTGTTGTAAAGGTTAAAAACTGGATTTATTTTGACAGAGAACTGTAATATTACAGATTAGTGCCTTTAATGTTCACAGTGGCAGTGATCTGATATTTTAACATGATAATGGTGTAGTTACCGGTATATTAAGCGGAAAATTGCATTATTGTCATTGACTTGCTATGTTACTGATTGTGATTGGCATTATCATGAGGCATAGCTTACATTTCTGCATGCATTGCCAAGTCATATTCCAATGTGAGAATGTTTAATTGTTGTTAAGTGTATTGGTTAGTATTGCCAACCAACAATCCTTCACCTAGACTGATTTAACAGCGACTGGCTTAGTCTATAGGGCCACAGAATCGACATACCTCAACTGATCGCCAAAAAATTTGGTATAGGTGATTACGTCCGTGACTGCTACCCAAGTATCAAGTTTGGTACTAATCCGTCCACGGGGGGCTTGTGGGCATATTGGTTAAATATAACCAAAATTTTTTATTTATACTCTATGGGGAGAACTCACCTGCTGGGCTTGCATATCGATGTGCCTGTTTGGGTTCGTTGCTATTACTACACGTTTAGGGAGTCAAATCACCCAAAAAACAGTTTTGGGAGCAAGAATATGCGTTTTAAGCCATACATGCCATATATTGAAACTTTCATACTATCTACACTAAACCATCGATTGCAACCAAATTTTGCGCAATGATAGAGACCACCAAGTACTCTCTGTGGGTGGTTCTAGTATGTCCGAAAGAAATCCAAGATGGCAGATGCCCGCCATTTTCTGTCTTGAAAAATCGAATGTGATATCTCTGCAACCAATTGACCAATCTTGACGAAATTTGGCATGGTGATGCATCTCAGGCCTCAAGACACCATCAGCCAATTAAATTTTGCGATTTCCGAAATCCAAGACGGGAGGCAATCGTAATGTCTCAACTAGAATACCTAGCGGTATATGGTCGTACCTCTATGGCAGCTTTCCGTGAGCTCTCGACACATATCCTGCCTCCTCCCAGCAATGTGTGAGAGGTGTGCTCTCAACACATGGTCAAAAGTTTGACCATGAATCCGTATATGAGCCTATTAAATTTGAAACTTTGCAGCCATATTTGGTCAGCAAATATTAATTTTAGACCCCACTTACATTTGACTTTTTGGTCCATCTTGGTCTGAACTTTCACCCTGGGTGATCTGTTGGGGGGGTCGATTGGGCCGGCAACAATTTTTTTTGTCACGGACGGACAGAAACATGACTACTTAAGTTACGCCTCGCAGCACGTGAGAGGCGCGACTAAAAACTGTTTGACTAATTCCATCATGACGAACTAGTGTATTGGTACCTCTGACAATCATGTTCACAACTTGGGTAAGAATGCCACAGAGAGTTTGGGAAATATCAGGGAATTTTACAGTAGCTGGAGAGTGGTCATCCTGAATGACAGTTATCCAGTAGTGATTGCTACTGATGTAAACAGTACTGTTAGATGTTTGGTACTGTTTGATGTTGTTGTTGGTAATTTTTTCACCTTAAATGTTGTGATCACTTGGCAAAAATTGCTGATCAAATTCTGCAAAAATCACTTGAAAGTTAATATTTTATGAATGATATTGCAACATTTAGCAGTATTCTTGGTATCATTTTTCTTAATTCCTCACTCACTTTTTAATTTGAGGTATGGCATCATATTAAAAAAATATAACAGTTATCGGTTGTATATTGAAACCTTGGGCATCATATCTGTGGATGAGGGAGGGATGTCCCCATTATTTTACCCATTGGGAAATCCCCCTCACTATTTACCTGTGTTCTGTTTTACATGGTCAAGGTAGACAATAATAATTGATTTTTGTGCTTAATAATGCATCAGTGGCCAGGCTACCATGGACTGTCTGGGAGAGCTTGCAAGAAATGCCGTCCACTATTACTGTTGTGTTAGTGCCATCGACTTCAGCGATGTTGGGGGAAATTTCCTGTGCACTTATACCTCTGCATGTGATGAAACCTACCTTGTCAGATTTTTGTGAAAGTGCTGTATGTTTTGTAATTGGATACACTACATTAGAAAAGCATTGTTATTAATAACTTATATCGTGTTGTTGTCTTTTGCTGTAAAATGCATAGTGATGAGGATAGAAAATTGACTAATTTTAAAACAAAAACTAATCTTTGTCATCTGTTTGCTGGTTAATGCCAATCATCTGGAAGGGTGGGTACCTGGCTGTGGAGGAGAGTGATAGAATAGAGCAGAGATCAAGATGATTTCTTCGTCTGCTGTTGACGGTGACATACTGGGTAATAAAAATAACAAGCAAAACACCAGCACTTTGTATAAAGTAGGTATTTTTAGAAATTACTGGAAAATAAATATTGTGAAATTTTACGTTTGTGGAGGAAATATAGTTAACAGAAATCACTTTTTCAGCTGTGGTTTACTGTAATGACACTGTGGTGGTGAATTGAGAATGTTCTTACATTTTGTGTAGCATGCATGTTTGTGTTTGCTACCTGTTAGTGAATGACATTGGCTGATTGGTTGTTATGAATTCTTGTATTTTCTTCAATGCAACAATCCATTGTTCATTTGTTGTTTTGGACAGCTCTGAGCAGATTTTGCATTGTGCTTTTGACTGTCCAATGGAGTTTTGATGTATTACACAATATCAAATTGCATTGCTGTATTGGTTATGGGTTTGATGTACATTCTTCCCACATGAAACTGTAACAAACAATGAGTATGATTGATTGCTGGTGTTGGGTAAGAATTAATTTTCCAGTCTTGATTATCAGGCCTATCATTCCATTTAGAACATCTACAGGATGACAGTGAATATTCTCCAATATTTCATTTATTTTTACGTAGTAGTTCTTTAGTCTACCCTGTAATTTGGTAAATCACTTGAAATGTTGTTATTCTATGATAGGTTGTTGCTACTGATACTGTGTTTTGTAATGATCGTGAGACTGTTACATGAATAAAATCCTCAAATTTATGTTAAAATCTCATGTCCAGTTACTGAAACACAGCAGTTGAGTGTAGAAGAAAGATGTTGACATTACACTCTGGCAGCATATGACTTGTATTCTCTGAAATTGAAATTTATGTGGATTTTAAAGAAATTTGTTCATCTTTATACTTACTGTACAAAATTATACTTACATTTGGTTTGTATAGTGTTTATTCCTTTGTTTATGAGTGTAATTTTCGCTTTCTATTCTAGTCTGTTTTAATAATGTTACTGCCACAGATTTGAGCTTGGTCTAGATATGATTTGTCTGTGCTGGTAGTATAGTTCACAGTAGCTGGCTATCACTGTGATGC
>Ga0209782_1002034_pt1 | contig 11068 bp, 6 predicted proteins | sample WorMetmaBAHAMAS1_FD_187390 | JGI IMG/M metagenome (GOLD analysis project Ga0209782, IMG submission 187390) | Marine gutless worms symbiont microbial communities from Max Planck institute for Marine Microbiology, Germany - Inanidrilus... | ecosystem: Host-associated > Annelida > Digestive system >...
TCCCATTCCCTTCCCATCCCCTCTCTCCTTGTAGAAGTAGGCCCCCTTAATCCAGCTAGGAATCTGGGGAGCGCTATAAGCTCCTCCAGTGGGGTCTGAAATTTAGTTTGGTGCATTTTAGTAGCCTTAAAATCTAACATCTGGTGGCAAGAATTTTCACAATTTTTCCTGAGAATCAATTGAACAAATTTCTTGCATTTTAAACAGTACAGGCAAATTAGGAGTAAAATTTTTGTCAGTGTCATGCAGCCATGAATCCGTGCCTTTGGTAACCTGCAGAGCACCAAACTCAGTTTTCAACATCAACGACTGATACTTAACGCCTAGGCCTACTACGTACAGCCAGTAATAAATTTAACTACAATAAAATACATTAATATATGTAGTTAACGCTCAAGTAGTCAAAATTTCTGGGGCTGTCTGCATATAGGTGGACACCACACAGCCAAAAACTGGGGGTGTCCGGACACCCTGGACACCAATCCACTGATGCCTGGGAAAAAACAGAGATTGGCCAGTGACGTGATCGGAACTTGCGACACAGGCTCCATGTACGGCAACGTGAGGATTGTGGCACATTGGTCATCACCCAGCACAACAGATGATTGTGTGATCTGGCAATGTATCATCAACACAGCAATGCTCCATTAAGGGCATGTTAGTAAAGAAAAAGAAGGAAATTGGACCAATTACTAATTAGCTTGTCCAGGACCCAGTCAGTCAGCAGTCATGGTGAGCATGGAGATGCCTGCAACATGGGTGGCCTTACACTCCATATTAGCCTCTCATTATGCTGCCAGAAGTGAGATTATGCCAAGTTGTTGTCAGCGTCTTTGTAGTTCGGCCTTACAGATGATAGATCTGGCGACAGCTGTAGTAGTCTAGCTCTGTTTCCCTCCCATAGACTCCTCGACTGTCACCTGATCTAAAGTTGCCATCAACAATGCTTTCACATGTATGCACTACACCCTGTGAATGGGCCTTAATCTTTCACCTCTACTGCAGGCGATGTTACCATCTGCATTAGGGATGTTCCTGCCCCTTCCCCCAACCATGGCCAGTGACAACTTCCAAGACAAACTACAAAGCCACTGCCTGACCAGGAATGTATGCTGCCATGAGTGCCCAATGCCAGCCCCAAACCACCCCACTCAATGGGTCATCTCTCATTGCCCTCTCTTGCATCTGCAGACCGGGCTGCCCATGCACTATCACACTGTTGTGTCCGCATTCTAGACTCTCGCGTGTCTCGTTTACAAGATTAGCTGATGGGCAGTGTTCTGTAGCTGGGGAGTATGGGCAGGTATGGTTCATTCTACTGGCAGATAGATATGTGAGCATGTGTGTGGCAAATAAAACTGTGTGATCCCTCGCAACATCTGAGAGCACTCACTAGAGGTGAGTCGTTCATCATAAAGTGCTATACAAATGCACACTTTACTTCCTTGTTTGCTCAGTGTAGATTATAAATTTATGCCAGCAATGACTTTTGTTGACTTTTGTAAACACTGCATACCAGTTGACTGTCGAAGCTTAGTTTCGGCTGCCTGTCGTGTTTTGATCTTCGCTTGATACCAATTAAATTTTGAAAGTTGCTGCTTCCGCGTTTTTGCGTCTTCTTGGAGTTTTCTATCTAAGTCCGGCGAGCTAGCATCCTTGGCAGAACCTTTCACTGTCGTCCCTATTTGGTGTCGCAATGCATCTCTCAATCCGCTGAGCATATTTTGTACGTACAGGTACTTTTTATGCTTGATATATCAACATAATAATCTTCACCACTCTGATAGTGATCAGTCACCAAGTTACACCAACCACACCCACGTTTGTTTATTTACATTTGAGAGAATGAAAGCTATAAATAGTAACAGGCAGAACTATTTTTAGTTCAACTTTAGTGAGATGTCTGGAATAAATTTTCAACACTAAAAATTCTATTGACAAGTTAATAATAATATAACAACGTGACATTAATACAGTATTCACATTGACAAATGTGCATGTTTACAGTATAAACCGACAACTGAACTGCAGTAAAATTTGAAAAAGTGGTAAGACAATAAACAGCAAAATTCGAAACTATCTCAGATTCGCGCCGTCGCGCGGTTGGCGGTAGTCACACTGAAACATGCTATTGTGTGTTACTGTGTTAAGTGTTTACTCACTGTATCTCAGTCTCACCCACTGAGTAAGTCTATTGACAGTACTTAATCATATGATTTTTCTCATCTACTGATTTGAATGATTGACTCTGTCAGCAGGAGATCAGTCTGGCAGACCGGTACCGCAGTCCGCACTGGCAGTGTGCGAGCCTGTCATCAGAAAAAATAACTGTTGATATTGTTATCACGGCTGCAGTTTCATGGTTAGTTCCTGGTAGCCTAGCCCTAGAATGAATGGTTAGTGAATGAGCAGAGAAGAGAGAGCGTCACTGCGAATCAACGAGATGAACCAACCTCATGAGTCACTCACGTCCACTGCGCATGCGCATTGAGTCGATCAAACCACGCCGCTAAAGAAATAGTGCACTAATTTAATGTCGATAATTCGTCTTGTTTGCGTGAAATTTTTTCCTTCTATATTTAGTGTATATTTTAGAGTTTTATATAAATTTTGTTGTACGAAAGAGTAACAATATTGTAACTTTTATTTGTTCTAGGACCAGGAAGCGACGGTATCACTACGCTGTCAGCCAATCTGCCGGAAGCCGGCTCGGACCGTTCGGCTAGTAGTAGTGCAGTACTGCAGTTGTGTGAAGTGGTGTAACGGGATTTGTGTGTCGCGAAGTTTCTGCTGGAAAAAATTGAACAGAATGTCTTGGGATTCTTACAGGGACACAATGACCGGCAGCGGAGCTGTGAAAATGGCCGCGGTTTGCGGAATTGAAGGTGGTGTTTGGACGACGAGTCCTGGCTTCAATGTAAGTTTAGGAATGCGGTGTGTCAACTTCAGACACGCCCATCCGACATGGCGGAACTAACGACTTTTCTCCTGTTTAATACTTACTACAACTTATAATCGACGTTATGTACATCATTAAAAGATTCCTGTATAATATTTCGTGGCAATTAACATCTGGAGTGTGATAAGACAATATTTACTAGTCTGAGAGTTGTTACAATGTGAAGTAATTTCATCCGGGTTGAGTGATGTTAACGTGCTGGTTGTGATGTGGCACGCTGGCAGTATTTGTATGCTGGCGTATCTTGGCTGTAATTAATTTGTGTATGCCATTAGCTGTTGTGCAAGTAGTAATGGCAAGCATCTTTAGTATTTGCAGTACAGTTTTGCCGTTTTATTTTCTAAAATGCACTAATAGATGCATGATTGGCATCGACATTGCAGAGGTGAATGTGTTGCTTTATGTGGTACAGGTTTCAGATGGTGAAATCAAAACATTGCTGGGTGGCTTCAGTAATTCGACTACATTCCAGCAAAATGGTGTTACTGTTGGTGGCATAAAATACATGTACTTACAGTCAGATGACAACCAGATTCAAGGGAAGAAAGGTGCAACTGGTGTATCTGTAGCTAAAGCAGGAAAATGTGAGTCAAAAGATTGCAAATTGCTTGATAAATGTTCAATATTATAATGCTTTTGATTTATTGTTAAAGGTGTCATCCAGGGTTGTTATCGATATTTTCCAACAGTATCGCCGATATTCGATATCGATGCCGGCTTTGAAAGTATCGTCGATACCGATATCGATACTTTGCCATAAAAGTATCGAGATCGATACTTTGATACTTTTATAGCAATCACACTGTAGCAACCAGGAGTGTCGCCGAGTTGTGCAACTCGGTTGCCGAATAGAGCGCTGCTCTATTCTGTGCCACAGTCTCCATGGCTGCGTGGTAAATAACGAATGTTTACAAAAAAACTATCGAAAACTACTGCAATGAATTCAACATTAATTACCCATATTGAATCCACTGTATGTAATTTCTTTTTACAACGATTTCATCACGGTTTAATAAGAAAAATAAATTTAAAATGCAGTATGCAACGATGCAAATTGAATGTTTGGGTCCAGCCACAGCAGCCGCGCTAGCCAGCGAACTTCAGCGAAGGTGAAGCCGTCATACAATCCCCAACAAACGTGGCCGCTGCCAAGATTGTGGCTGTTCAACTTTACTTCATAGACTTACATTAAATATTTCAGTTGACTTCAACAAGATGACGTCACTCTACTTGTGGCCATGTTCGTTGGGAAAGATTTGCTAGCCAATCGATGGCTTCAAACGTTTGTTTTGATTGGAGTACTAGACTTTACGTCCAACGATTGACGTAAGAAGTCTAGTGAATATTTAATAGGTCTGTTGGTCCAGTTTTTTCAATAGCTTCGGTGGTTGCATAGATATTAGATACTACGTAATAATTACATACTAAGTGACCTGTGTTGATAGTTATGGATGGTAGTGTCAATTATTGTCTTTTATTTGGCGGAATTGCTAATATAGAAGCCATATTTGTTTGGTTTGGTTGTAATAATATCGTCGTCAGAATCACTGAAAGCCATGTTTGTTTGGTTTTTATGCGACAAGGTTGCAGTGTGCAACTTCAGTTGAGAAGTATCGATGTAATGTCGATAAAAAAAGGCCAACAAAGTATTGTCGATACCGCGATCGATACTTTTTTACGAAAGTATCGTCGATATCGATACATCAAAAGTATCGTCGATAATATCGATATTACCAACTCTGGTGTCATCTACAAAAGTGGTGATAATTATTAATCACCGAATAGTGATGCGGCGTGTTATGTTAAAATACGGCACTTGGTGTTTTAAGGTAGAGTAGAATATTTACTAGTCATTTGTTGATGTCAATCTTGAGTTATAGTTGCACACTAATAATAAAAGTTGCAGTAGGCGTGAAAATGTACACAGTATGATACTTGAATTTATCCGACTTATCTTCCATGTTCATTTTACTAATGCTTTGGTGTCTTCACCTATTGAAGAAAACTTTGTAATTTCTAGTGGTGTATTTTTACATGTTTGAAACAGTGTTTGAAGGTGAGCGAGCTGTATTACAGCAGTTAGGCCATCTGCTGATTGTCTATGAATTGCTGTACTTATCAAGGCAGTTGTAGATATCAGACTTTGCCACCGCTACTGCCAATTTGTAGCGATATCAATTATCAAAGTTATGCTACCTTTGGCGAGACACTTACGAGCATATGCATATTAGTGTTACCTGTCCATTATATGCAAAGACTGTTTGTTATCCACAGAACTAGAATCAGCTCAAGGCTGTATCGCACAGCCCGCCGCCGGGGGGATGGGTAGGTGGGGGAGTATGGGTATGCTTTTTTTGTCAGCATGCCCAGGCAGTGTTTTAAAGTGATTAGGAGTTGAACAAAGTCCATTAAATGGGCAAAAAGCCCCGGACAGACACCCGAGCCCGTCCCAAAAAGTGTTTGTCGGGCCCGTCAGATGAACAGGGACCATGGGGTGGTCACCAATATGGCTGGATCTCATGCCCAGCATACCCAGCTCAAGTTTTCAAGTGAGTTTGAGCAGTTTTGATCCTTCTAAATGCACTTTTTGGGCCCGGACAGACAGACACACACAGACAAGGCAAAATCTATACATCCTCGCGTTGCGGGCTGTAACCAGAAGTACATGGCATATTGCACCAGAAGAGAACTGAGTCATGGCCACAGGCAACATCCTCCAAAGAAGTTGGTAGTGTCAGACTGATACCATGCTATCACCAGATAACCAATGCTATCAGCCACCGCTGTACTGGTCTTATACTGATAAAGCAGCCAAGCAGGTGATATTTTCGACACAACCGCTCATGACCACACACATAAGCAGAGAGAACTTGGCTAGTGTTGGGATGGAAACTATGTGTTCAGAGCTCACCAAGATGAATAGATTAACAAATTGAATTTAAAACAATCTGTGCAGTTTACTGGCTTCTATGGAAACCTTACTTGTGGGATTATGTCAGGCACATTTGGAACGTCTGCTGTTTGACCTGCTCAGAGGATGAGCTTTGTGAACAGTTATCGATGTTCATGTATCTCAGCTGCAGAGATGATTTCTGTTAAAATTGTAGTATGCTCAGCTCCACTCACCCCCCACAGCAGCTGGTCGGGTTATTTTGAGAAGGGATGTTAAACTTGTTTTGTTTTAATATTTGAAACTGATTGTATTGAAACTGAAACTTGACTCGGTATTTGTATACCCATGGCAGACCACCCAGTCTCACGTTCACATAGTCGACTTGGTTTGGCCACTGAACTGATTACGCAAGGATCTGACTGACCAACGTCTGCTTCCTACCACACCCATGAGAGGAGAGCGTGCTGTGGCAGAAGTCCATTCCAATAATAATACCCTCCCGTCACATTTCCAGTAGCACCAGCGAAACAACGCCGACATATCTGTGCGGCTGCCAACTGGCTAAAAGGATACTGCCAACAGGCTGCTGTGGTGTATAGTTAATCGATCTGTCACGGTGACATGAAACAGACCACCTGTCTGCAGTATGGCAACATGTGGTGTGTGCCAGTGTGAGACACACTTCCTTTTTTCACCACATGACTCCTGCCACTAATTCAACACAGACAGTCCTTTGTCACCAGCAACAGGTTACCATTGAATGTTGTGGAACAAAGCAAACCTGAAGAGAACGTAGTTTTGAGTTAGTGAAATATTGAGTTGAAAAGCGAACCTTCAAATATTCAAAATCCATTTTTACATCACTAGTTGTGAACTTGTGACATGATGCAAAAATATGTCATGCCATCGAGTACTAAATGAACGCCTGATAACCAGTATCGGTCTAACCCTGACAATTGATAAAATTTTTCCCAGTACTTTTATCTTTCACTGGGTGTGAAGTTGTAAGGTGTATGGTATATGTGGTTTGTGTGGTGCTGACTGTTACAGGTTTGATAATTGGCATCTACGGTGATGGCCAGCAGCCGGGCAACTGTCGGGCAAATGTTGAGCGCATTCGGGATTATCTCGTCACTGCTGGCTATTAACTGGTATCAGTCAAAGTTCTAATTGATGGAGTCCAATTAGAATTTTATTCATCTTGTTCAAAGCATGTGGCAAGAATAATACATATTTAAAAAGTCATTTAAGTTTCACCCACACCTTTCAACATCTCAAATAAATCTACACGTGGTAGATAATTGTGTACCGGTATATCCCACATTTGAAGATACCCGAGGGAAAAGGTTTTTACGTTTTCTGTATTTATATGATGTTTTCTCAGTTGCAAAGTAATATGTTGCATAGAAGGAGACTTGGCCTGTAAGGAAAGAAAATGAGATGGTACTCCAGCGGGCAGAAATGAGAATGGTCAGATGGATGTGTGGCATTCAGCTAAAAGATAATATTCCAATTAGAGTTCAGAGAGAGGCTAGAAATAGGTGACGTAGCCTCGATACTACATGACAGACTGCGATGGTATAGGCATGTGTTGCGAAAAGAAGACAATGATCAGGTGAAGAAAGGTACGGAGTATGTAGTGGAGGGTGCTAGACCAGGAGGTAGACCTAAGAGGGCTTGGATAGAGGTTGCAAAAGAAAGAGCTTTATAATAGACATTGCAAAAGCTGGAAAACCTTGGACTTTAAAAAGTGGGGGAGTAGGCTCGAGCCTAGCAGCCTTATAGAGGTATTGCTTGCTGCCCACAATTTATGAATGATGTGTAAATGCAAGCAACAGAAACTTACCATAACACACAGTAACTGATGTTTTGTCTGTTGTAGGGTGGGCAGATTCACCATCTATACCAACTATGCCATGTTATCCATTGAATGTGTTGTTTTTCAACTACTGAACCACTTTTTGTCTACTGCTTTCTTGAAAATCAACTGACATTTGCTTGGAAAATGTTCCACTTCATGCATGCCTCACTCTGTATACTGTGAATTTGAAGTTTCCATCTGATGCTTCCACATGGAGTCTTTAGAAGATTTAACACCAGATACAGCCAGTAGACTAGAGATGGTTTGAAGCATTTTATGCAGACTAACAACAACGTTTAGTTAAGGCAACTCACAGTGCTAGCTTTGTTGATTTTTACGTCATTCAGAAATGTTTCTGATGGTCGTCGTTCATTTTTTATTTTTTGCTAGTATATTACATCATTGCAGCTGGAAACAGTTTTATGCAGCAGTTCCAAAATAGTTTGTTTGATATACTTCGGACTAATATATTCATTCAGTGTTGCTATTTGGTTTTGGTACATAATTTGTAGTTTGTTAGGCTTGTGCAACATTCTGATTCCAGATTCATTCAGATATAACATTCCAAAAGCATTTTTGGATGTTCAGAAATGTGAAGCAATAGTGAAGACTGAAAGGTTAAATACAACTTTGTTGTTGGTTTGTGTGGTGCCAATTGTTTACGTGTGAAGTGGTTGCAAAGCGTTCCACCTAAGATTTTGATATTTGTATGAAATAAAAAATGAAGAACTTGCATGAATTGGTCTTAGTACAGATCTATGCTACTTTTTCATGTACACGCATGTTGGATTAATGCTCTGCTGTGTTGCTAGTTATTGTGACTAGGACAGTGACATTGTAACAGTTTAACAGATCTGTTCGTGAAATTTAGGTTTTATAATGATAGATTTAAAGTTATTATGATTGAAAAAAAAATTAATCTTAAGGATGAACTGGACTGGAAAGTCTCATCTGTGAAAACCTGGTCCCGATAAATAAGACAATCCCAAAACATCAGTATTAGCTGAATCTTTGGTGGTGTCAAAGGCAATTTCTGGTACCTAACCGGATAGTGCAGATTGAACAAAGGAAGAGAGGAGTCGAGATTTGGATCAGGTTGATTGACAGGAAGCTGGTTCCAAAGAGGTGTGTTCTGGGTCTGTTAGATTAGTTATTTGACACTTATGGAGATTATAGTAATTGAGCTTGGACTTGATGAAGCTGGCTGTGTTAAAGGCTCCTTTTTAAGTGTTTTGGTCTGGAGATCTTGTCAGTTACGGTCTTGATTTCAATGTCGACTTGATGCCATTTTAAGTTCAGTGATTTTGTCATGTAAATAGATGAGAAATATTAACAAGTCTGCCTGTCGGTCAGTTACTCGAAGTCCATGAATGCATTCTGTTGCTGGCCAGTTCTTTGTCGGTGTTCTTTATTGTGAAGAAATAGTGCGATATGACATGCAGTGTTACGAGCAAACAGTTACAACTATCGGTGCCAATGGTTATTCATGTCGCTACATTGTAGTGTCTACAGAACTACATGCATGTCAATGACAATTTAAATTTCCGGGCCCCGTGGCCTTGCCCCTGTCTGTGTATGGGCCTTTTTCAGTATAGGGGCGCCCTTCTCAGTATGGAGGTCTGTAGACTTTGTCAAATAAAATTACTGGGAAGGGGCCTCCACACACCCCATCCCCATAGCTTCCTAGTGTAAACCCCTGGGTGTATTTGGGGGTGGTACCAAACCCCAAAATTTTTTATTGGTTTAGTGTAAATTGCACGGTGATCTTGGAGGCATATGGTGAGGTTCCTTTTGCAAAATACAGAAAAAAACCTAAGCTCAAGCATACTGTAAAATTTGTGAGGCTGATTAACAATATTTAAAGGAAATTCATAGGATTGCATGCTCAATTATGACAGTATATTTAACCTACCATCATACTGTAAGATGGATATGTGACTACTTTTGTTGGGGATTTCAATTCTGACCCTGGGCGCCGATGATCCTTGTTATGCCACTTCCCGACAAATACCACCATGAGCCTAGGTCCCCTAAATGTCTTAATCCAGTATTGTATTACTATATTGCCATGGGGTTTTTAACTTTAGATGCGCTGGGGCCATGTTAGAAAAAGTATCCCTATGAGAGAAAGTCTGAGTGAAGAGGTGAATCTTTAGCCCAGTTTTAAACGAGGTTATAGAGTCACTGTCGTGAACTGTCTTTGGCAGTTCCAGACAGCCAACGCTATGCTGCGGAAAGCACGCTTCGCAGTCTGGAGAACGGTCGGCTTTGTGTGGAGGTGGCTAATATGCGTGGCAGGTTGTGAACGTTCTCTCTTGGAGCAGGTGATGGGAGGACAGCGTCGATATGTGCTGTAAACCTTGAACGTCAGAGAGCCACTGTGTAATTCTCATGAACGGGCATCCAATGCAGCAATGCACTGGTGTGAGATAGTCATGGTGTCTTGAGAATCGATTCGATCGCTGCGTTGTTCTACACACGTACATTGTAACTTCCAGATGGAGTAGCATGAATTCATTCATATTCGTTTAATGATAAAGGATGACAAAACGCAACCTTACAAAATAAAGATATGCAGATAAGTTCTAAAGCTATAATTCTAGAGTCAAAGAGTTCGCCTAGTAAAGCGAGATGTGTGTGTATGTGTGAGTGTATGTTAATGAGATGATAAAATGAGCACGTACAGCATTGCAGTGGTTGATTTGGATCGAATAGCGATAGTGTTAGTTGTTTCGGTGATCAGTGCTTCTGACTTGTCTGGGATGAGCTGTAGACCGTTCTGTATAAATACATGTAGATATCACTGTCTGGCCGGCAAGAACGGAGAGCTAGCCAGTGGATATGTTGTCGGCACGCACGGCGAGATGGAGGCTGGAAACGTGTGTCGTCGACTTATTGGTGGTAAAAATAGTTTTAACTGTACAATTTAGAAACGCGTGTATTTACTTAAATCACAAGACGATAAGGACATCTTAAAGCGCTAAACATTAGTAAAGTCTACAATACTGCATTCGAACCATACGAACCATATTGCAGCAATTCTTTCTCTGAAAAAAATGTTACGAACATTCAGTCTGGACTCTGGAGTAATTTAAAACATTCTACTACCAGTTTTCAATATAAAATAGTTACTGTGTGCGGCAAGTAACTCACAAGTTAAAATAAATACAATACATGATGGTGATGATGATGATCAGATAAGGATTTGGGTCTGTAAAATTTGAAGTCTTCTTTGAGTTCGACGTCAGTAACAGAACTAAGGGCCGGTTGCACCATCCATACTTAAATCGTCACTTAGCTAATGGCCACTTACCTTAAGCAGCCATTAAATCGCCAATTAAATCTCCACTTAAGC